>Ga0182014_10000056_pt1 | contig 107604 bp, 102 predicted proteins | sample 612S2DmetaG_FD_120489 | JGI IMG/M metagenome (GOLD analysis project Ga0182014, IMG submission 120489) | Permafrost microbial communities from Stordalen Mire, Sweden - 612S2D metaG | ecosystem: Environmental > Terrestrial > Soil > Wetlands > Permafrost | place: Sweden: Stordalen | collected... | reverse complement strand
ATGAGGGCAGCCTCCGGAGCGGTGAATCGGACCAGGGTGTTCCCGTAATCGAAGCAGACGGCCGCGGGTCGTCCCGGCTGGGTCAATCGCCGGATGCCGGTGCCCCCGAGCTGCGCCCACCCCGGGGCCGGCGGCGCCGCCGCCGGCGATGCTCGGCGCCGGTCCCTGGCTCGGTCGCCTTGGTGGCCGACGGCGGGCCCGCCCTGGGGCCCTGCCTCCGGTCGGGTTTGGCGGCCGGAGCCCGCTCCGCCCCCACCTTCGTGGCAGGCCGGCGGCGACGACGGCGGTGCGGGCTGGCCGGAGCGGAGAACCTGGCCAGCAGCCGTTCATTGCGCCCGGGGTCCCAGGCGCCCATGGCCACGTGTCCCTGGGCCGCCACGCGGGCCTCGAACTCGGCCAAGAACTCCTCCAACGGCCGCTTCTCCTTGGAGGCGTTGAAGATCTGCTTCTCCACCCAGGGCTGGTAGCGGGGGGACTCCGGGTTGAGGACTTCCGGAGGCGCCACCTGGGCCTCGTTGGGGGGGGCGGGGGCCGGCTGCTCTTCCTCGGCCTGGTCCACGGCCCGAGTATAGATCGGGCGCTCTTCGGCCCTAGCCTTCCCCGACCTCGCTGGCAGCGCCGGGGCTGGGCTGGGTCTGAACCGCCTTCCTCACGTTGTTGCGCAGCGTGAGGGCCCCTTTGTTGATGAGCGCGGTCCGGGGTGCCTGGCGGGCCACCTGGGTGTCGTGGGTGACCACCACCATGGACATGCCGTGCTCACGCCAGAGCTTGACCATCAGGGCGACGATCTCCGCCCTCGTGACCTCGTCGAGGTTGCCGGTCGGTTCGTCGGCCAGGATGACCTTGGGCTCCTTGACCAGGGCCCGGGCTATCGCCACCCGCTGCTGCTCCCCACCGGAGAGCTCGGAGGGGAAGTGTCCAGCGCGATCGGCGAGCCCCACGTCGTCCAGGGCCGCGAGCGAGCGGGACCGTCGCTCTGCGGTTGAGATCCGCAGTGGCACCAGGGCCGCCTCGACGTTCTCCGCCGCCGTCAAGGTGGGCATCAGGTTGTAGTTCTGGAAGACGAACCCGAAGTTGCGGGCACGCACGTCCACCAACCGGGACTCCGGCAGAGCACCCAGGTCCTGGCCATCGAAGACGACGCTGCCCGAGGTCGGCTTCTCGAGCGCTCCGAGCAGGAGCAGGAGGGTGGTCTTGCCATGGCCGGTGGGGCCCTGAACGGTGAGGAACTCGCCGTCCCGGATGACGAGGTTCACCCCCTTGAGTGCGGTCACCTTGCCCCGTCCCTTGGGATAAACCCGTGACACATTCTTCAGCTCATACACGGGCCGTCTCCCCACCGCCGCGGCGTCCCGGGCGGGTGCGGCTCGTCGATCCCAATGCCCTCACCTCACTCCACCCGCCGCAGGGCCTCTGCCGGGCGCAGCCGGGCGGCCCTCCAGCCACCAAGGATGCCGGCGATGAGACCACCGGCTATGGCCAAGGCAACGGCGAGAGCGAGGATCTCCAGGCTGAGCGGCGCAGTGAGGTGGACGGTCACCGAGTGACCAGCGGAGGCGAAGGTACGGGCGAACGATCTCCGGGCGCTGCCGCTCCCGCCCCCAAATCCTCCCGTTCCCCGGCCGAAGCCACCGGCGCCGAAGGGGGTGGCGCCGACCGTTGCCTTGAGGGTGGGCGCGATCCTGGTGACCAGGAAGGCGCCCAGCACTCCCAGCGCGACCCCGAGGGCGCCCCCGACCAAGCCCTGGACCACCGACTCCCCCAGCACCTGGCCCACGATCCGGCGGCTATGCCAGCCCATCGCCTTGAGCGTCCCGAACTCCCGCACCCGCCGGTTGACCGCCGCGGTGGTGAGGAGAGCCGCCAGGACGAAGGCGGCGAGCAGGACCGCCACCGCCAGCCAGAGCCCCAGGGAGTTGGCCAGGGTGGCGGCTGTGCTCAGGGACCCGGAAACCTGGTTGGCCAGGTCCTGAGCGGTGGTGATGGTGGCCTTGGGCATCAGGTGCTGGATCTCGGTCTGGACCTTGGAGATGTCCGAGGAGCTGTCGGCCGTCACATAGATCGTGTTGACCTTGGCGGTGTAACCGGTCAGCTTCTGGGCCTCGCTCAGGGGCACGTAGATGTCGGCGGCGGCGGCGCCCTGGGTGAGCGAGATGACCCCCAGGACCTTGACCGTCGACCCGGCGATGGTTACCGTCGAGCCGGCCTTGAGGGAGTCCTGCTTGGCGTAGCTGCTGCTGACCAGGGCGAGGGGCGAGTCCGTCGAGGAGCTTCCCTTCGCCACCCTCTCGAACCACTCCCGGACCAGCGAGGTTCCCGAGGTGATGTTGGAGGCACTGAGCGGCCCCAGTCCGGGGTCATCGGCGTTGACGCCGTCCACGGTGAAGGTGGAGATGCTGAAGGGAGTCGACGAGCTGCCGCTGGAACTGGCTCCGAACCCGCCAGAGAAGGTCCCGGTGACGTGGATGGAGTTCAAGGTGAGGGCCCCGGTGGCGCCGGCCACGTCCCTCAAGTTCGAGATCGCGGTGACGTCGGTGCCGGGGATGGTGGTCAGCCCACCGGTCGAGGTCAGGCGATCGCGGCTGAAGGCCTGGCCCGCCTCGCTCCCGGTCGGGGGGGCCGCGCCGAAGCGAAATGGGCCACCGCCGCCCGGGGTGGCCGCCTTGGTGACGGTGATGTCGGTGCCCACCCCGTAGAGGGAGTGGAGCACCTGGCCCTGGGCGGTCTTCACCCCCGAGGCGGCCGCGGTGACCGTGATCACCAGGCCCACTCCCAGAGCCAGCCCGATGGCGACGACGCTCGCCGACCTCACCCGGCGGCGGAGCTCACGCCCTAGGTATCGAAAGTACACCGGTGCCCATCAAGCGCGACGCGGGCGGTCGACCCCATGAGCCCAAGTAAAGAGTGCCCAACTGTGAACGGCCTCGGCGCGAGCTGTGAATTGGCTGGGCCCCTCGGCCGCAGCGGGCGGGACGGCCGCTGCTTTACGGTTGGGTGGTGGAGGACTCGGAGAGCACCACCCGACCGCGCGGAGGTGGCCGCACGGACAAGCTCCTGGCACCCGGCATCTGGCAGATCGACACCCTGCTGGGCGGCTGGGAGGAGGTCGACTCCGTCTTCCTGATCGAGGCCGACCAGCCCTGCCTGGTGGAGACCGGACCCCAGCGCGATGCCCCCACCGTGATCGAGGGGCTGAGCAGGCACGGTCTGGGCCGCGAGGACCTGGCCTGGGTCGTGGTCAGCCACATCCACCTGGACCATGCCGGCGGCGTGGGGGAGATCGCCGCCCAGTTCCCCAAGGCCAAGGTGGTCTGCCATCGGCGGGGCCTGCGGCACCTGGCCGACCCGACTCGGCTGGTCGAGGCGGCGGGGCGCGTTTACGGCTCCGAGCTCGACTCCCTCTACGGTCGGATGACCCCCGTGGACCCCGATCGCCTGAGCCCCGCCCAGGACCGGCAGGAGTTGGAGCTGGGCCAGGGCAAGAAGCTGCTTCTGATCGACTCCCCGGGTCACGCCAAGCACCACATCGCGGTGCTGGAGACGGACTCGGGTGTCCTCCTGGTGGGTGACGCCGTGGGGGTGAAGCTGCCCGGGGGGGGGGCGCTGCGGCCCGCCACCCCGCCGGACGATTTCGATCTGGAGCAGGCGATCGGGTCGCTCCACCGCTTCGCGGAGCTGCGCCCTGAGCAGCTGATCCTCACCCACTTCGGGTCCGCCGGAGAGCCCCAGGCGGTTCTGCGAGAGGCGGAGGATCGGCTCCGGAGCTGGAGTTCGATCGCCGCGGAAGCCTACCGAGAGCAGCCCTCCATCGATCACATCGAGCGGGCCCTGCTCGAGCGGCTGCCAGCCGGAGAGCAGCCGGAGCCCGGCCGAGGGGCTGCTGCGGGCTCCATGAACGGCCTTCCCTCCAACGCCGCGGGGCTGTTCGGATGGTTGGAGCGTCGGCGGGCAGCCACCCCCGACCACTCCTGAACCGGCCCCGACCGATCCCCAGACGGCCTCGGCTGCCGTCTCCCAGCCGGACTGGGTATGCGGTTGAGGTTGCGGGGCGTGGGGTTGGTGAATACAATGCGGCTGACCGCCCGGCCACCGTGTTCGGGCCCACGCTCAAGTGGAGGGGTATCAAGATGCCCGTTACCGGCTTCTGCATGAAGTGCAAGACGGCGAGGGAGATCGCCGACCCCCAGCCCACGCAGTTGAAGAACGGGAAGCCGGCCACGACCGGCACATGCCCCGTCTGCGGCACCAAGATCTTCAAGATCGGGAAGGCGGTCTGAGACTCGTCTCGCGCGGACCGGGTCCTGCGCTGGTGAGCGTCGGGGGCCGGTGAGCTCCGGCGACGCTCTCGCGGAGTCGATCCGCAGGCGTCGGCGCCCGCTGGTCGAGAGCCTGACCGAGTGGGTGGCCATACCCTCGGTCAGCACTGATCCGGAGTGCGCCGGGGACGTGCGTCGCTCGGCGGAGTTCCTTCGTCGTGCGGCCGGGCGCGCCGGCTTCACGGTCGCCGAGGTCTGGGAGACCGGCGGACACCCGGCAGTTTTCGCCGAGCGCCTCGAGGACCCTGCCCTGCCTACCGTCCTCGTCTACGCGCACCACGACGTCCAGCCGGTTGACCCGGTCGACGAGTGGGAGAAGGCCCCGTTCGAGGCGCTGGAGCGCGACGGCCTCCTGCTCGGTCGAGGCACCGCCGATGACAAAGGGCACATCGTGATGCACCTGGAAGCGCTGCGGGGATACCTGGACGCCCGGGGACGGCTTCCCATCAACCTCAAGCTGATCGCGGAGGGGGAGGAGGAGGACGGCTCCGAGCACTTCCAAGAGATGCTGATCGCCCATCGCGACCGACTCCGCGCCGATGTCGGGGTGATCTCGGACACCGGAATGCTGGCCGAGGACCACCCGGCGCTCACGGTCGGGCTGCGCGGTCTCGATTACTGGGAGATCCAGGTCAGGGCAGCCGCTACGGACCTCCACTCCGGCGTCTACGGGGGAGCTGTCCTTAATCCCATCACGGTCCTGGCGGAGATGCTGGCCAAGCTTCACGGCGCTGACGGGCGCGTCTCCGTGCCCGGCTTCTACGACGATGTCCACGAGCTGGATGCGGCCGAACGGGCCGAGCTGGGAGCGGTCCCCTTCGACGAGGCCGGGTTCGTGGCTGAGGCAGGAGCGGTGGCTGGAGGAGAGGCTGGATACACCACCCTGGAACGCCGGACGATCCGCCCAACCATGGAGATCTGTGGGATCTGGGGCGGTTACCAGGGTGAGGGCGCCAAGACGGTGATCCCCGCCAAAGCCGGAGCCAAGCTCTCCTCGCGGTTGGTCCCCAACCAGGATCCGGACCGGGTCAACCGGGTCGTGGGCGACTACCTGCGCCGGATCGCGCCTCCGGGCGTGACCGTCGAGTTCTCCATGATCTCGTCAGGGCGCTGGGCCCTCACCGCGTCCAACCACCCGGCGGTGGAGGCGGCGGCGGACGTGGTGGCGCAGGTCTGGGGAAGGAGACCGGTCTTCATCCGCGAGGGCGGCAGCATCCCGCCCGTGACGGCGATTGCCGAGGAGCTGGGTGTGCCCTGCGTGCTCTTCGGGGTGACCCTGCCCGGTGATCACTTTCACGCGCCCAATGAGAGGGTGGCCCTGGCCCAGCTGTACCGCGGGATGGAGGCGGTAGGGCGGCTCTGGGAGCGGTACGGTCAGATGGGGAAGGAAGGACTCAGCGGACCGCGGGAGTGAGCAGGTCCGACGCCTCGAGCATGAAGTCCGAGGCCGGCCGCTCAGTGAACAACAGGACCTGATCGCCGGCCTCAAGCAGGGTGTCTAGTGGGACCTCATGGCCATCCCGGACGATCAGCAGCAGACGCTCGCTCGCCAGGGCGGCGATCTCCACCGCCTGCCGACCCACCGCCTTCCCCACCGGCACCGTCACCCTGACCACCGCCGACTCGCTGCCGCCGATGGGCATCTCGAGCACGTCCTCGTGACTGGCCATCCCAGTCTCGATGACCCCCAGGATGAGCTCGGTGGCGGACACCGCGACGTCCACCCCCAGCCGGTGGAACATCTGCACGTTTCCGGGGTTGTTGACCCGGGCGATGGTCCGGGGAACCTTGAACTGGAGCTTGGCCAGCTGGCAGGCGATGAGGTTGTCCTCGTCGTCGCCGGTGACCGCGGCCACCACGTCGGCCCGCTCGATGCCGGTGGTGGCTAGGAAGGCCATCTCGTCGCCATCACCCACCAGGCAGGCGCAGCTGCCCAGCTGCGCAGCCACCAAGGAGGAACGGGCCGGGTCCTTCTCGACCAGGGCGACCTCGTAGCCTGCTGCCAGCAGGTGCCGGCTGAGGTAGAAGCCGACCTTGCCGGCTCCGATCACGATGATGTAGGGGGGGCGGTCAGGCAACACCGGAAGCCTCCGAGGCGGTGACCGCGTGACGGGCCCGGTCTGCCTCGCCCGCACCAGCGTCGAAGTAGCTCCGGGCGATGGCGGCGCCGATGACCGTCGGACAGTAGGTGTACAAGCCCATCTCCCGGTACACCCGCTCCCTGATCGGGTCGTAGACCCGGGTCATCACCTTGGGGATCTTGAAGATCTCCTTGGCCACCTGGGCGGACATGAGGTTGCGGTTGTCGCCGTTGGTGACTGAGATGAAGCAGTCCGCCTTACCGGCGCCGGCCTGGTCGAGCACCTCCTGGTCGATACCACTGCCCAGGATCACCCTGCCGGGGAAGTCCGGGCCAAGGCGATCGAAAGCCCGGCGCGAGACATCAACGATGGAGACGTCGTGGCCGTCGCGGGCCATCTCGCGGGCCAGGGTTGACCCTACCCGGCCGCAGCCCACGATCAGGACCTTCACTTCCGCGAGTATATCCGCGTTCGCAGGTGACCTCTGCCGCGACCGCCACGCGCGCCTTGGCATGGCCCGATTCCATGCATGCCCAGGACTTCGAAAACCGGGACCGGTCCGAATCGGTTCCCGGATGTCCCGGGTGCCCGGTCCCACGCTCCCCTCCTGCCCACCGGCACCGGCGGTCGCCCCGAATGGCGACAATGCCAGCGATGGCTTCCCGCTTCTTCCGAGGCAAACCGAGCGGCGACGACGGACCCGAGCACGAGAGCATCCTCTCGCCGCATCGCATCGTGGTGCCGGTGCGCGGCGACGTCTGCGACAAGGACGCGCTGAGGGCGGCCTGCCGGCTGGCTCAACCGTCGAAGGCCGACATCCTGGTGATCACCGTCCTTGAGGTGGCCCGAAGTCTGCCTCTCTCGGCCAGCCTCGGCGACGAGCTGGGTCGCGCCGAGGAGATGCTGGCCGAGATGGAGCTGGTCGCGGCGAAGCTCGGCACCAAGGTGCAGACCACCGTGCTTCAGGCACGGGAGGCAGGGCCCGCGGTGGTGGACGAGGCCAGGCGCTGGGGCGCCGACCTAATGGTGGTGGGCCTCGAGCTCAAGCCACGCTTCGGTGAGTTCAGTCTCGACCGGGCGGCGTCGGACCTGCTCAGCCACGCCCAATGTCGCCTGATCCTGATCCGCCAGGCCATGCCCGAGGCGCCCTCCACGGAGCCGGGCGCCTCCTCCTGAGGGGAGGGGGCTATAGGCCGGAAGCTCGGGCCTCCGGCAGACTCCGCCTCGGTTGGTCAGGGCCCAGGAACGCCGACATCGCCCGGACCATGTAACCGGGGTCCTCGGCGCCACAGAGCTCGCGGGCCGAGTGCATGGCCAGCTGGGACATGCCCACGTCCACGGTGTCGACTCCCAGTTGGGCCGCGATGATCGGGCCGAGGGTGCTGCCGCAGGGGATGTCGCCCCGGGCCACGTAGCGCTGCACCGGGACCCCAGCTCGATCGGCCGCGGCGGTGAAGGCGGCCGCCCCCAGGGCGTCGGTGGCATAGCGCAGGCCGACGTTGACCTTGATCGCGGGCCCCTGGTTGAGCCTGACCGGGTGCCCTGGCTCGGATCGCTCCGGGTAGTTCGGGTTGACCGCGTGGGTCATGTCCGCGGAGACACAGATCGTCCCCGCCAGGGCTCGAAGGTAGTCGTCGCGGCCTCCCCCCTGGGCCATGACGATCCTCTCCAGCACCGCTCCCAGCAGGCTGCTGGCAGCACCGGAGGAGCTTCGGCTGCCCACCTCCTCGTGATCAAACAGGCAGATCACGGCCACTTGGGCTCCACTCTCGGCCCCTCCCGCATGCTCGGCCAGCGCCCGCGTGGCGGCGTATGTCGACCCCAGGTTGTCGAGCCGGGGCGCGCTGATGAACTCCCGGCGGACCCCGACGAGCGAAGCCGGCACCAGGTCGTGGGCCATCAGCTCCCAGCTGAGGACCTGCTTGGGATCGACCTGGATCTCCTCCGCGAGGAAGTCCGAGAAGGTGGGCGCTGGGCTGCGGTCGAGCGCCCAGATCGGAACCAGCTGCGTCTGGGCATTGATCCGAACCCCTTCCGTGTGGACCTCACGACCGAGGTGGGGAGCCAGCTGGGGAATCCGGAGGATCGGGCGGCCGACCCGCAACAGCCGGACCTCATGGCCGGCGGAGGTTGAGATCACCACCCGGCCTGAGATGCCAAGGTCCCGGTCCAGCCAGGAGTTGAGCAGCGCCCCGCCGTAGACGTCGACGGCGATCTGCCGGAACCCCTGCGCGGTGAGGTCAGGTTGGGGCCGAATCCGAAGGTTGGGGCTGTCGGTGTGCGCCACGACCATCCGGAAGCCAGAGCTGGGAGCGAGACGCCGGGGAGTCGACCAGGCGATGAGGGTGCCACCGTGGGACACATAGTGGCTGCCCCCCTCCGGCCACTCGGCTGTCGCCTCCAGCTGGCTGAAGCCGACCCTCTGCAGCATTTCGGCCGCCCGGCTGCAGGCGTGGTAGGGGGAGGGCGAGGCGTCAATGAACTCGATCAGCCCCTCCGCCTCGTTTACTGTGCGCGACTCTGCCATGGGCAGCATTGTGGCAGAGGAGCCCCGTCAAGGCTCGGAGCGGCTGGGACCAGCGGATCAGGCCACTCAGCTGGGGGAACCGCTCCCGCGGCTTCGGAGCCGGGACCAGGTCAGCCAGGCGACCACGGCGACGACCGCCAGCCCGACGGCGACTAGGAGAGCGGTGCCCCCGACCCGAAGGATCTCCCGGTAGTGGGCGCCGAGGGTGTCTCCCAGCGAAAGCACCGTGACGCACCACACCAGCGAGCCGCTGAGCATGGCCGGGTAGAAGATCTTCTCGGGGATGCTGGCGATCCCAGCCGCGTACGAGGCCACGTTGCGGGCGATCGGCACCACCCTGGTCAGGAACACGCCGATACCGCCGCGGCGCCGCATCCACGCCTCGGCACGCTCCAGCCGCGCTGGGTGGATCCCCATCCGTCTCGCGATCCGGGCCACCACCGGCCTCCCCAGCCGCAGTCCCAGGGTGTAGGAGACGCTGGACCCGATCGCGGCCCCCAGCACCGAACAGGCGACCGCGGGAGCCAGCTGAACGGAGCCCTTGTGGGCCAGGAAGCCCACCGCCAGCAACACCGCCTCGTCCGGCAGTGGCACGCCGACCGACTCCGCCGCCAGCCAGATCACCAGGAAGGCGTATATCCCGACCGCCGGGAGGTGGTCGAGCTGGAAGAGGATGTGGCTCACCGCAGCCTACCGGTGAGGGCCAGTGGAGCCGGCGGGAAAGCTACTGCTCCTCGAGGTCGCCGGGCGGGGCGACGCCGGCGATCGAGCCGACCAGGTCCCCGTCATCGAGTCTCATCAGGATCACGCCGCGGGTCTGACGCCCTGAGATCCTCACCCCCTCCAGGGGGATGCGGATGATCTGACCGCCGGCGCTGATCAGCATCAGCTCGTCGGAGAGGTCCTCGACGATCTGCATGCCCACGATCTCCCCCACCTTGGCGATGGCGTGCTGGTCGAGGGTGTAGACGCCCTGGATGGCGCGGCTCTTGACCGGGTAGTCGGCGACCGGCGTCAGCTTCCCGTACCCGTTCTGGGTCACCACCAGCACGTATCCGTCAGGCCGCACGATGTCCACCCCGGCGACCATGTCGCCTGCCAGCAGCCGCACCGCGGTGACGCCCTGGGTGTCGCGGCCCATGGGCCGGACCTGCTTCTCGCTGAACCTGAGCGCCTTCCCGCGGCGGGTCACGAGCAGAACCTGGTCGCCGCCGGTACTTACCCTGACCCAGTTCAGCTCGTCCGCCTCGCTCAGGCTCATGGCGATCAGGCCGTTGCGCCGTACTGACGCGTAGGCGGCGGCGGGGGTCTTCTTGACGTGCCCCCTCAGCGTCGCCATCACCATGTAGGTCTCGTCGGAGTAGGCGTCCACCGAGAGCATCGAGGTGACCCGCTCACCCTGATCCAACTCCAGCAGATTGATCACGGCGGTGCCCTTGGCCTGCCGCGAGACATCGGGGACCTCGTGGGTGCGGAGCCGGAAGACCCTGCCCCGGTTGGTGAAGAACAGCATGTCCGAGTGGGTCGAAGCGACCTGGAGGTGCTCCACGTAGTCTCCTTCGCCCACACGCTTGGCCCCGACCACCCCCTTGCCCCCCCGCCGCTGGGAGCGGTAGTCGGTGGCAGAGGTCCGCTTTATGTAGCCCCGGTGGGTGAGGGTGACCACCACCTGCTCGCGGGGGATCAGGTCCTCCTCATTGAGCTCGATGTCGCCATAGCTGATCTCGGTACGACGCTCGTCGCCGTACTTTTTGCGCAGCGCCACCAGCTCCTCGCGGACGACCCCCATCAGGCGCTCGCGCGAGGAGAGGATCGCCTCCAGCGAGGCGATCCTCTCCATCAGCTCGGCGTGCTCGGCCTCAAGCCGCTCCCGCTCCAGCCGGGTGAGCCGCCCCAGGCGCATGTCCACAATCGCCTTGCTCTGCCGATCGGTGAGGCCGAACCGCTCCTCCATCTGCCGCTGGGCGCTGGCTTCGTCAGCCGCGGCGCGGATGAGGCGAATCACCTCGTCGAGGTGCTGCAGGCAGATGCGCAAGCCCTCGACGATGTGGGCGCGCTCTCGAGCCCGCTCCAGGTCGTGCCGGGTGCGCCGCTCCACCACCTCCCGGCGGTACTCCAGGTAGTGCTGAAGCAGGCTGCGCAGGGAGAGAATCTGGGGCCGCCCGTCCACCAGTGCCAGCAGGATGCAGGAGAAGGTCGACTGAAGCTGGGTGTGCTTGTAGAGGTTGTTGAGCACGGTGTAGGGCCGAGCGTCGCGCTTGAGCTCGATCACCAGCCGCGTGCCCTCACGCCGACCGGTCTCGTTGCGGAGGTCGGCGATCCCCTCCAGCTTGCGATCGTTGACCAGCTCGGCGATGGTCTGCAGCACCCGTCCGGGGTTAACTTGGTAGGGAAGTTCGGTGACGATGATCTGCTCCCGGCCGGACTTGGACTCCTCGAAGATCACCCGCGCCCGCTGGACCACCCGACCGTGCCCGGTGCCGTACACCTGGGCCAGATCCCGAGCGTAGATGATCCCCCCGGTTGGGAAGTCCGGCCCCGGGATCAACTTCATGAGTTCCTCGGTGGAGCACTCCGGGTTGTCCACCAAGCGCACCAGCCCATTGCAGACCTCGGCCAGATTGTGGGGCGGGATGCTGGTGGCCATCCCCACAGCAATTCCGGACGCCCCGTTGACCAAGAGGTTGGGCATCGCCGCCGGGAGGACCGAGGGCTCCTTCTTGGTGGCGGCGTAGTTGTCGACGAACTCGACGGTGTCCTTCTCGATGTCCGCCAGCATCTCGGCGGCGATCGGGGTCATCCGCGCCTCGGTGTAACGGTAGGCGGCGGCGGGGTCGCCCTCGGGGGACCCAAAGTTCCCCTGTCCGTCGACCAGGGGATAGCGCATCACCCAGGGTTGGGCCAGCCTGACCAGGGTGTCGTAGACCGAGATGTCGCCGTGGGGATGGTAGTTCTTGAGCACCTCGCCGACGATGGCGGCGCACTTCTGGTGGCTGGCCCCGGGGGTCATCCCCTGGTCCTGCATGGCGTAGAGAATCCGGCGCTGCACCGGCTTGAGGCCGTCGCGAACGTCCGGAAGGGCCCGGGCCACGATCACGCTCATGGCATAGACCAGGTACGACTCGCGCATCTCCTGCACCAGCTCGACGCCGCGGACGCCGGTCACCCTGCCGCCCCCGCCCGGATCAACGGCCCCCATTCAGCTCCCCGGCACCCGGGCCGGCTCTCTCTCCGGCTGCTCTAGGGCCAGCTGCAGGGCTCCGGCCACTCCTGACCTCACCGCGGCGGCGGCGAGCCGAATCGCGCTGGTGACGGCCCGGGCGTCGGAGCGGCCGTGCCCGATGAAGACCAAGCCACCCACGCCGAGAAGGGGCGCCCCGCCGACCTGGCGCCAATCGAGCCGCTCCCCCAGCCGACGCAGCCGGGGCAGCAGCAGCATCGCCCCCAACCTGGAGCGCAGGTCAGCGGCGGCCTCCTGGCGCAAAGCCGTCAGCATCGCCTCGGCCACCCCCTCGGCGGTCTTGAGGGCGACATTCCCGGCGAATCCGTCGCTCACGACAACGTCGACCTTGCCATTGACGAGGTCGCTTCCCTCGACCGGCCCCAGGTAGCGGAGTCCAAGCCCGGAGATCAACTCGTGAGCGGCCTGGACCAGGGCATTGCCCTTGGAGGACTCCGCCCCATTGCTGAGCAGGCCGACCCGGGGGCTCTCGACGCCCAGCACCAGCCGGCAATACTCGCTGCCGAGGCGGGCGAATTGAGCGAGCCACTCCGGCCGGCAATCCACTTGGGCTCCGGCATCGACCAGCAGAGTGGGCCCGGCGGGGGCCGGGAGAACGGTCCCGATGGCAGGCCGCGAGACGCCGGGAAGACGCCTCAAGTGCAGCAGGGAGGCGGCCACGGTGGCACCACTGTTGCCGGCGCTGAAGCAGGCGTCAGCCTCCCCCGCCCCGACCAACCGGACCGCCACGCTGACGCTGGCCCTGGGCTGGCTCCGGACCGCCTGGGCCGGGTGGGCGTCCATCGGGATGACGCCCGCAGCCGGCTCCAGCCGGACACGACCATGCATGTCCCCGCCGGGGCCCACCAGGGGGGTGAGCCGGTCGGGCTCACCAACCAGGATGAGGCGCAGGTCCAGCTCCTGCCGGAGGGCGACCAGGCTTCCAGCCACCAGCGCCTCAGGAGCCCGGTCCCCACCCATCGCGTCTACCGCCACAGTCGGGGAGTCGGAGCTCAAATATCCAGGTTCCGGACCGTGTTGGCATGGGCCTGGATGAACCGCTTGCGGGGCTCCACCGCCACCCCCATGAGCCGGTCAAAGATGTCATCGGCCCGGAGGGAGTCCTCGACCTCGACCTTGAGCAGCACCCTGTGCTCGGGATCGAGGGTGGTGTCCCAGAGCTGGTCCGCGGTCATCTCGCCCAGGCCCTTGTAGCGCTGGACCTTGCTCTTCTCCCCCATCTCCTTCAGCCGCTCGCGGAACTCCTCCTCGCTGTAGCACCAGACCACCCGGTTGCGCGAGCCCGCGATCCGGAAGAGCGGGGGCTGGGCGATGAAGAGGTGGCCCTCGTTGATCACGGGCTGGAGATGGCGCCAGAAGAAGGTCAGCAGCAGGGTGCGGATGTGGGAGCCGTCCTCGTCGGCGTCTGCCATGAGCACCACCCGGTTGTAGCGCAGCCGGGTGAGGTCGAACTTCTCACCGATGCCGGTCCCGAGCGCGGTGATGAGGTTGCGGATCTCCTCATGCTGGAGGATCTTGTCCTCCCTCGCCTTCTCGACGTTGAGGATCTTGCCCCGGAGCGGCAGGATCGCCTGATAGCGCCGATCCCGGCCGCCCTTGGCAGTGCCACCGGCGCTCTCCCCCTCGACGATGAAGAGCTCACAGAGGTCGGGGTCCCGCTCCGAACAGTCGGCCAGCTTGCCGGGCAGGGTGGCAGATTCCAGCAGGGACTTTCGCTGCACCAATTCGCGAGCCCGCACTGCGGCCGCCCTGGCCCTGGCCGCGGTCAGCGACTTCTCCACGATCCGCTTGGCGTCGCCGGGGTTCTCTTCCAGGTACTGGCTGAGCGCCTCCGAGACCACCGTGGACACCTGGCCGGTGATCTCCGAGTTGCCCAGTTTGGTCTTGGTCTGGCCCTCGAACTGAGGCTCCTGGAGCTTGACGCTGAGCACCGCGGTTAGGCCCTCGCGGACGTCCTCACCGGAGAGGTTCTGGTCTCCCTCCTTGAGGATCGCCGCCTTGCGTGCGTAGCGGTTGAGGGTGGCGGTGAGAGCTGTCCTGAACCCGGTCAGGTGGCTGCCGCCCTCCACGGTGTTGATGTTGTTGGCATAGGCGAGGACATGCTCAGCGAAGCCGCTGTTGTACTGGATCGAGACCTCCACGGTGCTGCCCTCGATCTCCCGCTCCGCGTACATCGGTCGAGCCTGGACCGCGCCCTTGCCCCGGTTGAGGTGGCGCACGAAGGCCTCGATCCCACCCTCGAAGTAGAAGTTGGACTCGACCACCGGCGTGACCCGCTCGTCCACCAGTCGGAAGAGCACCCTCTTGTTGAGGAAGGCGAGTTCACGGAGGCGGGTGGCGATGGTCTCCCGATTGAGCTCTGTGGTCACGGTGAAGACCTGGGTGTCCGGCCAGAAGCGCACGGACGTCCCCCGGCGGCCAGGCTTGCTGTCGGGCTCGCCCCGCAGCTCCGTGGCCGGGACCCCGCGCGAGTACTCCTGCCGGTAGACCCTGCGGTCTCGGTAGACCACCACCTCCATCCGTTCCGAGAGCGCATTGACCACCGAAAGGCCGACCCCGTGGAGGCCGCCTGAGACCTTGTAGCCACCGCCACCGAACTTGCCGCCAGCATGGAGCTTGGTCATCACCACCTCCAGCGCCGGCCGTCCAGTGGGCTGGTGGATGTCGACGGGGATGCCCCGTCCGTTGTCGGTCACCAGGCAGGAGCCGTCCGGCGAGAGGTGGACGTCGACCTCATCGCACTCCCCGGCCAAGGCCTCGTCAACCGAGTTGTCGATTATCTCGTAGACGAGATGGTGGAGCCCGTGGACATCGGTGGACCCGATGTACATCCCCGGCCGGCGCCGGACCGGCTCCAGGCCCTCCAGTACCTGGATCTGCTCGGCCGAGTACCCGTTTCCCTGGGCCTTGCGACCGTTGGAGCGGGTGCGGGCGCCTTTGGGCGCCGGCGGTTCAGCCTCGGACTGGATCGGCAGCCACAACTCGGGGCCGGGCTCTGCCAAAGAAATCTCCTCTTAGGGAAGTGAGCAGCGCCGGGGGCACTGCCGGGGCGCTCGCCCATCACGGGAGGCGCGGTTCCCGGACCTCAGCCGTACGGAAGCCACACCCAATTTTAGCAGTCCGAAGGGCCTCTTCCGAAGGGGCGCCGGGGCCTGACCCGAAGGTCAGTTGTACGGCCGGAGCCGATTCGCGCTATCTTTCGTCTGGCATGGCGGCCGGCCGCAGCTGCGGCCGGGCCTGCCGGAAGCAGGCCTCGTGCTTGAGGCTTCGGCCTCACACCAGGAGACCGGTACAGCTCAGCCTGTTCCAGGCTAGTTCCCAACAGACGTTTAGCTCCGGAGGAAGTGGCGCCCTGACGCCCCCCAACCTGACTCTCCAGCACCTCCATCTGGTCGTGCTCGAGGGAAGCGAAGCGATGTCGTTCCTGGAGGCCCTGAACGGCCAGGGGAACGGTGGTGCCCGCGAGCACTTCGCCGCTCAGATCGGCAAGCTGGACGACTTCGCGGCGATCGCCGGCCCGGGAGACCCTCCCTCAGTGACGCTGCTGCTGCCCGGCCTCGACGTGACCTGCACCCCGATCCGGCCTCCTCGGGCAGCTCAGGAGCGGACCGCTCTTCGGGTCGACAGCGTCCGCCCGGCCCCTGCGGACCGGGCTGACCTGGGCAACCGAGTCCTCCGCGTTCGTTGCCGGGAGCCACTGGTGAGCGCGGGCGACGGCATCGTCAGCGACACGTTCCACCTGCTGAACCTGGCCAAGCTGGCCCGCGGATCGAAGGAGCCCGATCCGATCCTCCTCCAGACCCTGGCCCTGGTGGATGGGTTGGAAAGCGCCGAGCGCAACCGAGCCGCCACCCAGCGAACCCCCTTCGAGCGGGTGGTGGAGATCTGGCGCTGCCGGAATTGCCGGGGCCTGTGGCGCACTGACCGGGACGAGCGCTGCCCGTCCTGTGGCCGAGAGTTCACCGGGGAAGACCGCAAGCGCCCTGAGCTCGGCCGGGTCGAGTTCGCTATACCCAAGGATCACACCATCACCCTGTCGGTCGACGCCGCCGTCATGGTGGAGCCCGAGGATGAGCCCCACTACCTTGGCCGAGTCACCAAGGTAGACCACCGGCGGCGGCTGGTCGAAGTGGCGTGCAAGGCGTATGAGGCGGCGGGAACCACCGGTTGGATCACCCCCTCCTTCAACAAGCAGCTCTACGCCACCAAGCGCAGCACTCTGGCCTCGATTGCCTCGGGGAACGCCCGCAGCGTCCTGCTCTCCCAGCTCCTCATCGATCCCCAGGCGGTCTACGCGCCCCGGGTGTCTCCGAGGAGCGACTGGCTGACCCCCGGGATGCACAGCAACCCGGCTCAGGATCGTGGGATCGGGATCATAGTGGCGCTCGACCCGGGGCAGGCGGCCCTGATCCAGGGGCCTCCGGGGACCGGCAAGACCACGGTCATCGTGGAGGCGATCAAGCACCGCCTGGCGGAGCGCCCAGGCCAGCGGATCCTGGTCTGCTCCCACAGCAACCTGGCCGTGGACAACGCCCTGGAACGGCTGGCGGGAACTCCGGGGCTGAGGGCGGTCCGGGTGGCCAAGGCGGAGCGGGTCAACCAGGCCGTCGACAGCTTCCGAGTCGAGGACGAGGACGATGAGCGGCTGCTCAACGCCAACGTCTTCTTCGCCACCTGCGCCACCGCGGCCACCTCCTCGATAACCACCGATGACGCCTACGACATGGTGATCCTCGACGAAGCCAACAAGGCCCGGATCGACGAGGCGCTGCCCTGCCTCCAGCTGGGCGCCGCCGTGGTGATGGTGGGGGACCACAAGCAGCTGCCCCCGGTCGAGGACGACGCGATCTACCAGATCGTGGAGGATCACCCCGAGCTGGAGGAGATCGTCGACACCAGCCTCTTTGAGCGCTGCTGGGAGAGAGGGGTGCCGGAGCAGGCGCGCTGCCTCTTGGTGGAGCAGCACCGCATGCATCCGGAGATCTCGGCCTACATCAGCGCCGCCTCCTACGACAACCAGCTCCAGAACGCGCCTGAGGTGCTGGAGTACCAGTACGTCACCCGCCGTCCCTTCCCGGTGGCCCTGCACATGGTGGACACCACGGGCCTGCGCGGTGGACGGGAGCGGCGCGGGGCTGGCGGCGCCCTCCGCAATGACGCGGAGGTGCGGGTCTGCGCTCAGGTGGTGCGGATCCTCGACGAGCGGGTGGACCCCGGGCTCTCGCTGGCGGTCATCGCCATGTACGCAGACCAGGTGGACCGACTGCGCCAGGCGCTCAGCCGCCGCCACTTCCGCCGCCAGGTTCGGATCGACACTGTGGACTCGTTCGAGGGCCGCGAGGAGGACATGGTGGTGATCTCCCTGGTCCGGAGCAACGAGCGCGGCCGGATCGGGTTCCTCAGGGTCCCCAACCGTCTCAACGTGGCTATCTCTCGCGCCCGCCGCCTGGTGGTATGCGTCGGTGACGCCGCCACCCTGCGCGCGGGCGAGGAGACCATGTACGGGCGGCTGGTGGAGGCCGCTCGTGGCTGTGGCGGCTACGTCATGGCCACCGAGCTCCTTGGCGGCCGCTCCAGCGTCCGGGCCCGCCCGGCCCGCCGCGGCGCGGTCGCCGCCCCCGGAACGGCTGCGGAGGGCGACCCCAACGCTCCTCGTCGGCATCGTCGGCACCGCCGCCGGCATCCCCCGGCGGTCGTGGGCGAAGCTCCGCAGGGCCGTGCTCCCGGCGCCCAGGTCCCGGTTCCTGACGTCACCGACACCGCTGCGAGCCCTCGGCGCCGGCGCCACCGGCATCGCTCTCGGGGGGGCTGGATCGGCAACCCACCTGTGGTCGGCACGGACGGCACCCAGGCCGCCTTGGTGCCGGGAGGGCGCCCTGACGCCGCCGTCGACGGAGCCCACCGCCGCCGCAGCCGGCACCGCCGGCACGGGCCCCGGCCGCCCGGTGAGGCCGACGCCCAGGTGTCCATCGCTGAGACGTCTGCCGACAGCGGCGCGGCGACCGCCTGAACGAGGCGGAGCTGGCGGCACTCTTGGTGGCGGCCGGCGGACAGACGCGCTCGCGAATCACCCAGACCGCGATCTGGCGCGGGGTCCTCGGCCCGGCGCAGCGACGCGCGTAGGGTCTCCGCTGGCTGGGGCCGGCGGCCCTGGGGGACCAGTGCCTCCGCCGCTATCGGGCGCCACTGGAGCCGGCCCCATCGGGATCGCCGCGCCGCTGGCCGGGCTCGAAGTCCCCGCTCGAACTGCTCCAGGGGCCCCACCCCATCTTTGATTGCGAGCGAGGGCCGCTCGCAGAGCAGGCTGCGTCGGTCGCCTCCGACCATGGCCCACATGGGGGGTGGTGTGTACTGCTGAGCAAGGCCGGTTCAACTCGACGGCCACGCCTGCCGCGGTCGACCATCTGCCCTAGGGGCGGATGAGCTCGGCCAGGTAGCGCACGGCAATCGGGTAGCGGTAGTCGATCCCCATGTGACCGCCGTCGAAGAGCTCCAGGTGGACGTTGGCCACCTGTTGGTCCCTGAGCGCCGCCTCCACTGCGACCGCGGCCACCTCCAAGTGCCATTCGTCGCGCCGGCCCCCGTCCAGGTAGACCCCGCGGAGAGAGCGGGCCGCTGCGGGCCGGCTGCCGATCAGTCGGACCGGGTCCCAGCCGAGCCATCGTTGCCAGATCTCCGGACGCATCCTCCCGGTGATCGGGTCGAAGGGCAGCTGCGGGTTTCCATCGCGGTCGGCTGAGTAGCAGGCCGCCATGCACCAGGGCTCAACCAGGGCCCGATCCTGGGGCTTGGACATCGGCGGCCGGCTCCTGAAGTCCTCCCAGAAGCTGGTGTAGGAGCCCTGATAGTGGTCCCGGAGCTGCCGCACCGCCTCCGGGAACTCCGGCAGGTAGGTGAACTCGAACAGGGCGTCCCCGGCGTGGCTGGCCAGGGCGCTGAACAGATCAGGCCGGAGCAGTGGCGTAACCACCGCTCCGAAGCCCCCGCTGGACTTGCCGGAGATAGCTCGGTGCTCCCGGCTCGCCAGCGTGCGGAAGTTGGCATCCACGGCGGGCACCACCTCATCGCAGAGGTAGCTGTGGTATCGACCGGTGCCCGCCGAGTCCAGGTACTGGCTGCCCCCGAGGCTGGTCCAACAGTCAACGAAGACCAGGAGGCAGGGAGGCACTTCGGGCTGCCTCAGTAACTCGTCGAAGCGCTCGACGCCGGTCGGCTGGAAGCCGCTCCTCGCCTTCCACATGTCGACCTGCCCGGACAGCCCCTGGAGGACGTAGATGGTGGGGAAACGACGGTCCGGCTCCGCCCTGTAGGAGGGGGGCAGATAGATCCACAGTGGCCGGTCTGGGGGGTCGCCCAGCCGATTGCCCTGGAGCAGCCGACTGTGGAGGACCGTCTCGACCAGTTGCCCTTGAATCGGCCGCGCCCAGGGAGCGCCCTGAGGCGGCGACAGCTCCAGGCTGGCGACACCGGGTTCGACGGGCTTGATGGCTGCCCCTCCGATCGGGCACGGAGCGCCGCGGTCCGCCCGAAGCCTCCCGATTCTCCCTGAGGATACGGGCTCGCCGCGGCGGCGGGGCGGCGCCCGTCTCAGCGAAGAGGGACGAACCGGCAGGCCCCCAGGTCCACTTCGCGCCAACCGCCACCGTCCCGCTGAAGACACCAGAGTCGTTCATCCGCCGGCCCGGCCACCGGGCAGATCAGCTTCCCCCGGGGACCCACCTGCTCCATCAAAGCAGGCGGGATCCCGGCGGCGGCGGCCGAGATGACGATGGCGTCGAAGGGAGCCCTTCCCGGCAGGCCCTTCCGCCCGTCGGCGGCCCACACCACCACCCCCTCGACACCGGCCCTGGTCAGGTTCCGCCGCGCCTGGCAGGCGAGCTCTGGCAAGAGCTCGAGCGAATCCACCCGGCCAGCCCCTGCCGCCCGGAGCAGGGCAGCAAAGTAGCCGCTGCCGCCGCCGACCTCAAGCACCCGTGCTCCCGCGGACAGGTCTAGGGTCTGGAGGATCTCGGCCAGGATCCATGGCTGGGAGCAGGTCTGGTCGTGCCCGATGGGCAGAGCGCGGTCCTGGTACGCCCGGTGACGGGATTCCGGCGGAAGGAAGGCCTCGCGGGGAACCTGGGAGAGAGCCGCGAGGGCGGCCGCGCCGATTCCCCGCCCCCGAAGTGACTCCTGGAGGCGGATCCGGTCAGCCCTCAGCTCAGGTTCGGGCTGCAACGGTCGGGTTCCTTCGATTGGAGCGTCGTGGACAGCTGGGAGCGCAGAGAGCCCCTTGCCCCGGGCCTGTCGGAGCGGTGGGCCCGGGGCTCCCCCGGGAGCCGGCCCCAGCCTCCCTTATCGAGACGGCCAGAGGAAAGAGGGGGGCCTCCCGGAGCACGAGGCTCGCCAGCCGCCTCGCGCCCCGTCGCTCCGAGCCGACGAGCGGGCGCTGGAAACCGCCGTGCTCGACCGGGCGCAGGTCGTGGCACCGGGGATAGCTGGGTTCGACGTGGAGGCCGGCGCTGGAGCGGCTGGTCACTGGGGCGACGTCCAGGCTGGGGGCGTGATCCTTCGCCGACGATCTGGCCCCGAGCGGCGCCACCGTCCGGGAATGACGTGCCCGGCTGGGCAGGCCGACGAGATGGGTGGGCAAGGCCGCGAGTCCTAAGCGGGGAGCTCCAACGCCCGGCCGTCGGGGGTCAACAGGTCGGAGCGAAGGAAGATGGAGCGGACCCGGTAGCCACTCTCCTGCAGTCGCTCCCGGCCCCCCTCCTCGCGGTCCAGCAGGGTGTAGATGCCCACGATCCGAGCCCCTGCGGCAGCCACCTTCTCAGCGGCCTGGAGCAGCGATCCCCCCGTCGTCAGGGCGTCGTCAACCAAGGCCACCAGCTCCCCCGAGGTCGGGGGCTCCCCCGCGCACCAGCCGCCGGCGCCATGCTCCTTGGCCTCCTTGCGGACGATGAAGGCAGAGAGGGTGGGACCTCCATCGAGGGCACTGCAGAGCGCTGCTGCGGCCACCATAGGGTCGGCCCCCAAGGTGGGTCCACCGATCTTGGTGACTGCGTCCTCACGCGCAAAGGCGAGCAGCGCCCGGCCCACGAGAAGCGCTCCCCGGGCATCCAGGGTGACCAGCCGGCCGTCGAAGTAGTAGGGGCTTCGGCGCCCGCTGGTGAGGAGGAACTCGCCGACCCGAAACGCCCTGGTGAGCATCAGCCGGAGGAGTTCCTGGCGCCCGCTCTCCGCAGCGCTCACGGCGCCGCGGCGTCCCGGCGCCAGCGCAGCACCGGGTGCCGCGCGGCCGTGACCTCGTCGACACGCCCGACCGGCGCGCAGTGAGGTGCCAAGCGCAACACCTCGGGGTCGGCCGCTCCCTCCTCCATGATCGTACCCACCACCTCCGCGAGCTGGTCCAGCGAGCTCTTGGACTCGGTCTCAGTGGGCTCGAACATCATGGCCTCAGGCACGGTGAGCGGGAAGTACACCGTCGGTGGATAGATGCTGTAGTCGATCATCCGCTTGGCAATGTCCAAGGCCCGCAACTCTGAGTACCTCGGGCTCGACAGCTTGGGGGTCACAACGAACTCATGGAAGGAATCTCCGGCCACCGCCACCGGCAGCCAAGGCTCCAGCTTCTTGCGCAGGTAGCGGGCAGCCAGGACCGCGTCGCGGGCCACCTGCGGGATGCCGTCCCCGTAGGCGCGAATGTAGGCATAGGCACGGACCAGCATGCTGAAGTTCCCGTAGAAGGAGCGCACCTTGCCGACGCTGTGGGGCCGCTGGTAATCCCACTCAAAGCCGCCATTCCTGCGCACCACCCGGGGCACGGGAAGAAAGTCCGCCAATTGCGCCGACACCCCTACCGGTCCCGCTCCGGGGCCACCCCCGCCATGCGGGGTCGAGAAGGTTTTGTGGAGGTTGAGGTGCACCACGTCGAAGCCCATGTCTCCGGGGCGGGCCACGCCCACCAGCGCGTTGAGGTTGGCACCGTCGTAGTGGAGCAGCGCTCCAGCGTCGTGGGCGAGTCGGGCCATCTCTTCGATGTTGCGCTCGAAAATCCCAAGCGTGTTGGGATTTGTGAGCATCACCGCGGCCACCTTCGGCCCCAGCTTGGAGCGGAAATCCTCCAGGTCGACAGCGCCATCAGGGCCACTGCGCACCGTCACCACCGCCATCCCACACTGGGCCGCGCTGGCGGGATTGGTGCCGTGCGCACTATCGGGAATGATCACTTCGGTGCGGGCCCGGTCGCCGTTGCGGAGGTGGTGCGCCTGGATCATCCGCAGCCCAGTCCACTCACCGTGGGCACCCGCGGCCGGCTGCAACGAGACGCTGTGCATCCCGGTGAGCTCAGCGAGCAGGTGCTCCAGCTCCCACATCAACTCCAGTGCCCCCTGGATCGAGTCCACCGGCTGGAGCGGGTGGATGTCGGCGAAGCCATCTAGAGCCGCCGCCTTCTCGTTGACCGCAGGGTTGTACTTCATGGTGCAGGACCCGAGCGGATACGCCCCTTGCTGCAGGTTGTGGTTGCGCCGTCCCAGCCGACCGAAGTGCCGGGCTAGGTCCGGCTCGCTCACTGCCGGGATCTCGGCTCTCCGCTGGCGGCGCCAGCGAAGCGGTAACGCTGTGTCCACTCCGCCTGAGCCCACCCCCGCTTCGGGCAGCAGCGGGCCCGGGTTCGCCAGGTCGGCCAGCTCGAAGAGGAGCGGCTCATCGGCTGCCCAGGTGGCTCGAGGGGTCTCGCTCACGCCGAGGGCCCGATCGGCTTAGGGTCGGCGGAGATCTGCCCGAGGCGGGTCACCAGCCGGTCGATCGCTGCCACCGAGGTCATCTCGGTGGCGCAGACCAACAGGCAACGCCCCATCTGGTCGTCGAAGTCACCCAGCGGGTAGCCGACCAGGACCCCCTCCCCGGCCAGTTCCCGGGCCAGCCCCCGGGCGTCCCTGGGAGTCTGCAGCACGAACTCCCACAGGAAGTCCCGGTCCGGATAGCGGAGGCCAAAGCCTGAGATCCGGCTCAGCCGCTCCGCGAGGTAGTGAGCCCGGCGGTAGGAGATGTCGGCCACCCCACGCATCCCCGGCTCGCCCATCTTGGCCATGTAGGCCGTCGCCGCCAGCGCCATGAGAGCGTGGTTGGTGCAGATGTTGGAGGTCGCCCGCTCCCGGCGGATGTGCTGCTCCCGCGTCTGCAGGGTCAGGCAATAGGCCCGCCTGCCCTGGGCGTCCGCGGTCATGCCCACCAGCCGCCCGGGGATCCGGCGGACCAACTCCTGACGGCCGGCCAGCAATCCCACCGAGGGGCCCCCCAGTTGTGGGGGGATGCCGAGTTGCTGGCCATCGGCAGCGGCCAGATCCGCGCCCACGGCACCCGGGGGCTCCACCACGGTGGCGGCGATCGGGTCGGCCAGCACCAGCGCCAGAGCTCCGGCTCCATGGGCCAGATCGACGAGCTCGCGAACCGGCTCCAGCAGACCGAGGAAGTTGGGCTGGGGCACGACGACCACGGCCGGCTCGCCGGCGGCGATGGCCCGGCGGACCTCATCCACGCAAGTGACGCCGTCGCGGTGGGGCAGCCGGATCAGCTCCGCTCCCCTCCCCGAGGTGTACGTCTCAAGGACCGCCATCACCTCGGGATGAAGCGTGGATGCGGCCAGGATGCGCCGACGACCGGTGTGCAGGGTGGCCAGCAAGGCTCCCTCCGCGGTGGCGGTCGCGACGTCGTACATGGAGGCGTTGGCGATGTCCAAGTCGAAGAGCTCGGCAACCAAGGACTGGAACTCGAAAATGGACTGAAGGTAGCCCTGGCTGGCCTCGGCCTGGTAAGGGGTGTAGGCGGTGTAGAACTCGGGCCGACCGATGGTGGCAGCGACCACCGCAGGCACGAACCGGGAGTAGACCCCCGCCCCCAGGAAGCAGTCCCACTGGGAGAGCGGGCGGTTACGGCCGGCGAGCCTACGCATCTCCGCGATCAGGTCCAGCTCAGAGAGTGGGGCCGGAAGCTTGATATCGGGGTTGCGAAGCCGAGCAGGGACGTCTTGGAAGAGCTCGTCGGCACTCCCCAGCCCCAACGCCGCCAGCATCTCCGCCCGATCCGCGTCCGAATTCGGAAGGTAGGCCATGGGAACGGCTGACGACCCCTCTTGAACCCCAGCAGCTAGTGCGCGTCCGCCTGCGCGAACGAATCGTACGCGGCGGCATCCATCAGATCTCCCGGCAGATCGCCCTCGACGCGGACCCGCAGCAGCCAGCCCTTGCCTTGAGCATCGCTGTTGACCAGCTCGGGAGCACTGGCCACGTCCTCGTTGACTGCCACCACCTCGCCACTCACCGGCGAGAAGAGGTCGCTGGCGGCCTTGACCGACTCAACCGAGCCGAAGCGGGTCCCCGCCGTCAGGGTGGCGCCGACCTTGGGCAGCTCAAGGAAGATCACGTCGCCGAGTTGGGTCTGAGCAAGGTCGGTGATACCCACCACCACCTCTCCTGCCCCCTCCTCCTTGCTAACCCACTCGTGGGTCTTGGTGAAGCGGTACGCACTCAGGTCGGGCACCGGCAATCCTCCCGTTTCGTCCAGCCGCCCAATTCAGCCCTCGGGCCTGCGATAGAAAGGTAGCGCCACGGTGGGCGCCTCCGCCCACTGCAGTGGATCCGAGCGGAGTTGGATCCGCAGCTCGGTCCCCTCCCCTGAGCTGCCCGGCTCCACATAGCCCATGGCCAGCCCGGCCCCCACGGTGAAGCCGAAAGAGCCGCTGGTAACCTCCCCGACCTTCCTCGAGCCCTGGTAGATCGGGTACCCGTGCCTGGGGATCTCTCGGGGACCCAGCCGCATCCCCACGAAGGCGCGAGGTGGGGCTGGCGCCAGCTTGGCCAGCGCCTCGCTGCCGGTGAAGGGCCCCTTGGCCGGCTTCACCACCCAGCCGAGTCCAGCGCTGAGCGGATCGGTGGCCTCGTCGATGTCCTGGCCATAGAGCCGGAACCCCGCCTCCAGCCGGAGGGTGTCGCGAGCGCCGAGCCCGGCCGGGACCAGACCCTTGGCGGCGCCGGCGTCGAGGAGCGCGGACCACAGCCGGTCCGCCTGACCTGCGTCGGCGTAGAGCTCGAACCCGTCCTCTCCGGTGTAGCCGGTGCGGGAGATCCGCACCGGTACACCCGCCACGTCACCGCGGCGGTGGTGGTAGTAGCGGATCGGCTCCAGATCCTGGGTCGGGCACAGCGACTGGACGATCCCCTTGGCCCTTGGCCCTTGGACCGCCAGCAGCGCCGTCTCCGCCGACACATCGGTCAGGTCGGCGCCGAATCCGGCCACTGTGCTCCGCATCCACTCCAGGTCCGCGGCCTGGCGGGCCGCGTTGATGACGCACATGTAGCCGTCCTCGTCGCGATACACGAGGAGGTCGTCGACGATGCCCCCGTCGGGGTGGCACATCACCGTGTACAGGGCTCGGCCGGGGGTCAGTTTGGCGACATCGTTGGTCACCAGCCGCTGGAGGAAGTCGAGGGCACCCGGACCCGAGACCAGCACCTCGCCCATGTGGGAGACGTCGAACAGCCCGGCGCGCTGGCGCACCGCCTGGTGTTCATCGCGGATCGAGCCATAGTGCAGCGGCATGTAGAAGCCGGCGAACGGGACCATCTGAGCGCCCAGGGCGCGGTGGCGGGCCTCGAGCGGGACCTTCTTCATCACTTCGGTCATTGTCCTTCGATCTCCCCCAGGATGCCGATTAGCTCAAGGTCGTGTCGGGAGCGCGCCTCCGCCACGGCCCTCCTCACCTGCGAGACCCGGTCCACCGGCCAGCCCAGGCGCCCGGCCAACTCCAGGTCGGAGGGTTCGGCCTCCCTTTGGAGCCGGGCCTCGGTCTCGGCGCTGAACAGGCGCTCCGCGTCCGCCGCCCATCTCTGGTCCTCGCGGCGGGCCGCGGCGCTCTCCTCCAGCAGCCCGTCCATGACCTGGCCCGCCGCCTGCCGCACCCGGCGGTCGAGCTCGGCCGGGGACAGCGGCTGGGCGGGGTCGAGCCCGTGCACGACCATGACCAGCGCCGTACTCCCTTCCTGGAAGAGGTCCTCCACCGGGACCGTCGCCGAGGCCCGGGAACCAGCCTCCTCCAGCACCAGCCCCAGGAGGCCCTCGACCAGTTGCTGCCTGGGGTCCGGGCCGCGATCCGGCCGATCCAGGCTGTCCAGCAGCCGCGCAATCTCCTCCGAGTCGGGGCGGGGAAGGCCGGCCACGATCTCGCCGATCTCCTGTGCCCGGGTCGACTCGCCCATCGCCCCTCCCGATCCAGGCTGGCCGGTGACCACGACCCGAGTATAGGCAGGCTGGTTGCCTTCACCCAACCCTCTTTAGGTCCCTCACCCGTAGACTCAGGGCGTGGAAGCCAGCCACCTGCGCGTCCCGCCGGATCAGGACCTGCTGGTGTTCGGGGCCACCGGTGACCTTGCCCGCCGCAAGCTGCTCCCGGCGCTCTACGAGCTCAGCCTCCAGGGCCTTCTTCCCAAGCGCGGCGAAATCTTGGGAACCGCCACCAAGGATCTTGGCGATCACGGTTTTCGGGAGATCGCCCGCGAGGGGGTGAGCCAGTTCGCGCGGAGCGGCTACCAGGAGGCGGGGTTCGCCCAGTTCGCCAGACGGTTGCGCTACGTGTCCACCACCCACGACCAGTCGGGGACGGGGGCCAAGTTGGCCAAGTCCCTGCGGCTGCCTCGGCGGCTCATCTACTTGGCCGTTCCGCCCTCGGCCTTCGTGCCGGTACTGCAGGAGCTGAAGGGTGCTGGGCTGGCTCGGGGTGCCTCGGTCATCATCGAGAAACCGTTCGGCCACGATCTCAAGTCGGCGGTCCTCTTGAACCAGGCTTTGCACAAGACCCTCGCCGAAGACCGGATCTATCGCATCGACCACTACCTGGGCAAGGAGACGGTCCAGAACCTCCTGGTTTTTCGCTTCGGGAACACCCTGGTTGAGCGGATCTGGAACCGGGACGTGGTGGACCATGTGCAGCTGACAGTGGCGGAGGACATCGGCATCGAAAGCCGGGGCAGGCTCTATGAGGAGACCGGGGCACTCAGGGACATCGTGCAGAACCACATGCTTCAGCTGTTAGCCCTCACCTGCATGTCCCCTCCCAGTTCCTTCGACCCGGAGGCGCTGCGCGACGAGAAGGTCAAGGTGCTCCGCTCGATCCGTCCGGTGGAGCCGAGCCAGGTGGTGCGAGGCCAATACACCCGGGGCTCGGTGAACGGGGTGACCATGCCCGGCTACCGGGAGGTGGAGGGGGTCTCTCCCGACTCCACCACCGCCACCTACGTAGCCATGCGACTGTCGGTGGATAGCTGGGACTGGGCCGGTGTGCCCTTCTACCTGCGCTGTGGCAAGGCACTCTGCACCAGGCGCACCGAGATCGTTCTCTACTGCCGGGATGTGCCTCTCCACCTCTTCGCAGGGACCGGGATCGAAAGGCTCACTCCTAATCGGGTTACCATCCGGATCCAGCCCGATGAGGGCATCTCCTTCTCGGTTGTGGCCAAGGAGCCCGGTCCGGCAGTCGTGGAGCAGGCGGTTCGGATGGACTTCTCCTACGGGCAGTCCTTCAAGACCGAGCCCGCCGAGGCCTACGAGCGGCTCCTCCACGATGCCTTCCTCGGGGACCACACCCTGTTCATCCGCCAAGACGAGACCGAGGCGGCGTGGGCGGTGTTGCAGCCGGTGCTGGAGGACTTGCCACGGGTCAACTTCTATCCGGCGGGAAGCGAGGGGCCGGAAGCGGCGAACTCGCTGTTGATCTCGGGCTCCTGGCACGAACTTTCCCACCACTCGGGTCAGCCCGGCTCCCAGTCGGACTGAGCGCCTAGGCAGGGGTCGGGTCCGAGACCAGCTGATCGGCCTCGATCCAGCCCTCCTGTCCATCCTCGGCGCTACCGGCCCGGACACGGACCCACCGCCCGGTCTGCTCCAGGGCAGTGAGCGGGGTCGCAGGCCGCACCGCCGCGCCCCGCTGGGACTGGTGGTCCGGGCCTAGGAAGATCGGGTAGCCGGTTCCGGACCAACTCTGGACCACAGTGCAGGGACCCGGCGAGATGGTCCGGTACCGGTACGCGGTGGCGGCGTCGCGCTCGCCCCTGGTCAGGATCCGCAGCAGGTTGACCGCTCTCATCGTGGCACTGCGCTGACCCTCGGCGACCATGGTCAGCTCAGTTCCCTGGCTGGTCGGATGACACTCGATCCGCACTTTGGTCTTGGGGCGCTTGACCTTGGACCACTGGCCGAAGAGCCCGTTGGCCAGCTCCTGCACCACCTCGGCCGTGTGGTCGTCGACGATCCGGAAGCTGAAGGGCGGCAGGCCCATGACCTGCTCGGCCACCGCGAACACCTCGCGAGGCGGCGCGAACACTGTGGCCACCCAGCGATTCCTGCGGTGGCGGCCCAGATAGAGCATGCCCAGATTCTAGGCGGGCAAGCGGGGAGCCCCGCAGGGTCGGCGCTGTAACCCCAGGGCGTCCGCTCAGCGCAGCAGTGGCCGACGGCGCAGGAGGAACGACTCCACTCCGTGCACGACCGGATCAAGAGGGCCCAGCAGGGGCGCGATCATGAGCCCACCGTAGCTGCCCAGCCGCCCCCCCCAGTTGGTCTTGAAGGTGGCGTACCCGTGGTCGGGGTTGGCGCGATCGAACCGGCGCGGCACCCCCCACATGTCATAGATCGTGCACCCTCGTTCCACCCCCCACTGGATCATGGCCCACTGCAGGGCATAGCTGGCACGGGCGCTGGGCACCGCGTTGCTGGTCCCGCCGTAGAGGTGCACCAGCCGTTTCCCGAACGCGACCGTAAATCCGGCCGCCAGCGGCGTGCCGCTCTGGGAGGCGATGAAGATGGTCGCCCCGAGCTCCTGGGCGGCGGCCTGGTAGTAGCTGAGGGGCCGGGAGCTGAACCTCTTGCGCCCCACGGTGTCCATGTGGAGCGCGTAGAAGGTCTCCACCGCCCGGGGGCCGTACTCCTGGCTGACCACCACCCGGTTCCGCTGCGCGACCCGGACGCTGTACCTGGTAGTGGCCGGGATGCGAGCCGAGACGGCCTCGATCCCGCCCTCGAGGTCAAGCAGCCACGTCTGGCGATGCTGGACGTCGAAGTGCGCCGGACGCAGCCCACATTTGGAGATCAGCCTCTGAGCCTGGACCGAGGCCACCGGCCACTCCGGGTCACACTTCAGCTGGAATATGCGGTTGCGTCGCAATTGCAACACCGCCGCTCGCAGCAGCGCCTGGCAGGCTGCCTCGTCGCCGAGCGACGAGAGTACCGGCCCCTGGGGCGCGTACCCCCAGCCGCCCGGGCCCAACCTCTGCTGCAGCACCTGGATCGCCCCGACCCAGGTGGCTTCCGGACCCCTGACGGCGGCCAGGCGCAGAACGCTCCACCCATAGCGGCGGCGCAGCTCCCCCCAACCCCAGGACTGCAGCAGATTCCCGTGCTCCTGCTGGCCGACGTAGCTGTCCCACCTGGCCTGGCCGTCCCCTTCGACCGCAGCCACCTGCGTGGGGACGGACTCCTGGGCTTTCAACTCCGTGAAGCCGCCTCGCTTGGCATCCGGCGATTATCCGCCCGGAGATCACCAGCGAGACTCCGCGAGTTGGCGGCGTATGATCAAAGCGCCATGACTCGCCGGCAGATCGCGGGTGCGGCCTCGATTGCAGTCTGCGGCTCCTTGGTGACCCAGCTGCCGGTGCTGGCGGCGGTCCCCGTGCACGCGCTGGCCACCCATCACTCTGGAATGCTGGCCGTGCTGGCAAATCCGACTGTGGCCTTTGTGCTGCTGCTGATCGCCCTGCTTGGGGTGGGCCTGGAAGCAGTCCATCCGGGGTCGATCGTGTTCGGCTCCGTGGGAGTGCTGGCGGGAGTGCTGGCGGCGGTCGGACTGCTTAACCTGCCCGTCAACCTGGCGGGTGTGGTGATGGTCGGTGCGGCGGCCGCCCTCTTGGCGGTGGACACATCAGGCCACACTCATGGCTTCCTCAGCCTGGCCGGGGTTGGAGCGGCGATCGCCGGCGGCCTGCTGCTGTTCAACGGGTCCACCGCCGCCACCAGCGTCAACTTGGTCGTGCTGATCAGCGTCCCGGTCGTGGGCGGGATGATCTGGTTGACCCTGAGCCGAAGGGCGCTGCGGGTCAGGCACCTACCGTTCGGGCCGAACAGCCACGAGCTTCTGGGCCTGACTGCGGTGGTGCGCGAGGGTGGCGCTCCGTCCGCCATCGCCTCGGTGGAGGGCGAGCTTTGGCGAGTGGTGTCCCGGGACAGCGAGCCCCTGCAGGCCGGGACCGAAGTGGTGGTGCTAGCCCAAGACGGGCTTACCCTGATCGTGGAGGCGTTGCCGGGGCCAATGCCGGTCGGCAGGAATAGCGCGGGACCCGGAGCGGTCGCCGGGTCCCCTAGCAAGTAAGGAGGACGAGGCAGTGGGCAGCGCAGCTCTGTTGTTGGTGGTGGTGGTGGTGATCCTTCTCCTAACCACCTTTGCCACCGGTTTCCGAGTCATCAACGAGTACGAGCGGGGCGTGGTCTTCCGCTTGGGCCGCCTCATCGACGTCAAGGGGCCGGGTCCGCGCTTGATCATCCCGTTCGGCATCGACCGCCTCTACAAGATCGACCTCCGAATCAACGTCCATCAGGTGCCGGCGCAGGACATCATCACCAAGGACAACGTCACCGTTCGCGTCACCGCGGTGGTGTTCTTCCGGGTCGTCGATGCTCGTGATGCCTATGTCAAGGTCAACAACTACCTGGGCAGCATCTCGACCGCCGCCCAGACCACCCTCCGTTCGATCCTGGGACAGTCCACCCTGGATGAGCTGCTGAGCCAGCGAGACAAGGTCAACGCCGAGCTGCAGACGGTGATCGACGAGCAGACCGAGCCTTGGGGGGTGAAGGTGACCGCGGTCGAGGTCAAGGACGTCGACCTGCCCCAGTCGATGCAGCGCGCCATGGCCATGCAGGCGGAGGCGGAACGCGAGAAGCGCGCCAAGATAATCCGGGCCGAGGGCGAATTCCAGGCGGCCCAACAGTTGTCAGACGCCGCGGAGGTGATCGGCAGGGAGCCGGCCACCCTCCAGCTGCGCTATCTGCAGACCCTCACTGAGATCGGCACCGAGCAGAGCACGGTCGTGGTCTTCCCCCTGCCCCTCGACCTGATTCAGCCCTTCATGGAGATCAATTCAAGGGCTGGCCAGCGCAACGGACAGAGTGCCAAGCCACTGGACGAGCTCCAAGCCAAGGTCACCGCCGCTGAACGCCCCAGGCCGCCGCGGCCCAAGTGCGAATGACCCGGCGCCCGACCGGGGCAGATGGAGTCTGAGGGAGAGAAGGCGTCATATGGAACTCCCCGGTGCCTGCTGCTGGGCTCCGGGGAGTTCCTGCCCTGGGTCGGCGAGGGCGAGCTCGAGGCCCTGAGGGGGGCCGGCGGAGATGGATCGGTGGTCGTGCTCGCGACCGCTAGCGCTCCGGAGGGTGAGACCGTCTTCGCGCGCTGGAACCGCATGGGGCGGGACCACTACGCGGCTCTGGGCCTGCACGCCCGCGCGCTGCCGGTGCGCACCCGTGAGGATGCGGCCGTCGAGGAGTACGCGGAGGCTGCGCGCCGAGCCAGCCTGATCTTCTTCTCCGGCGGCAACCCCCAGTACCTCGCTCGCTCCGTCGAGCGGACCCCCCTCTGGACCGCGATCGTGGAGGCTCTGCACGCCGGGTCGGTCTACGCAGGATGCAGCGCCGGTGCCATGGTGGCGGGAAGTTCCGAGCGATCCGGGCCTGCTCGAGGGCGGTTTCAGTTCAGTGGCGGCCTCGGCCTGTGCCCCGGAACGGTGTTCGGAGTCCACTGGGACTCCACCTTCATGCGACTCTTAGCGCCGGCAATCATTCGCAGCGTCCCGGCCGGCCACCGCCTGATCGGCATCTCCGAGCGGACGGCCATCCTGAGTACCGACCAGGGCTGGAAGGTGTTTGGGGCCGGGACCGTCGAGGTGCGCGATGGCGCGGGGCGCCGACGGTACCGGGCGGGAGAGCTGATTCCGGGCCAGTCGTCCGGCTGGTCGCCATGAAGACGTCAAGGTGTTTCACGTGAAACATCCTCCCGCTCCTATACTGCCGCTCATGTCCCGTCCCATGGTCATCGCCGTGTGCAACCAGAAGGGGGGCGTGGGCAAGACCACGACCGCGGTCAACCTGGGTGCAGCCTTGGCTGAGCGGGGGCTCCAGGTCCTCCTCGTCGACTGCGACCCTCAAGCCAACGCGACCTCGGGGCTCGGTGTCCGTCCGTCAGAGCTCGTCAGCTCCATCTATGACGTCATCGTTCTTGGCCAGCCCATTTCCGAGCTAGCCCGCAAGATCGACGACGTTCCCGGATTGACCCTGGTTCCCTCCAACGTCTCCCTGGCCGGCTCCGAGCTGGAGCTCGCCGAGCTACCCCTCCGCGAGTCTCGGCTGAGGCTGGCGCTGGACGGCCTGCAGAACTACGACTACGTCCTGCTCGACACGCCCCCGTCGCTGGGATTGCTCACCGTCAACTGCCTGGTCGCGGCGGACTCGATGCTGGTCCCTCTCCAGTGCGAGTACTACGCGCTGGAGGGGCTGAGTCTCCTGACCCAGTCCCAGTCACTGGTCAGGCAGTCGCTGAACCCAGGCCTATCGCTGGCCGGGATTGTGCTGACCCTCTTCGACCCGAGAACCATCCTCAGTTCGCAGGTGGTCAGCGAAGTCCGCCGCCAATTTGGAGACCAAGCCTTCAACACGGTCATCCCGCGATCCGTCCGTCTCAGCGAGGCTCCCAGCCACGGACTGCCGATCACCCTCTACGATCCCACCGGGCGTGGAGCGGCGGCCTACCGAGCCCTGGCTGAGGAGTTGCTCCTGCGCACAGCCGCCGTGGCCGCATGACCAAGAGGCGAGGCCTCGGGCGAGGCCTTGAGCAGCTCATCCCCACCGGCGCCCCCGGCTTCAGTGGGCCCCTGGTAGGGCCAGGGCCCCGCGATGTCCCCATCTCCCTGATCGACCCCAACCCGGAACAGCCCCGAACCAGCTTTGATGAGGGCCCCCTCCAGACCCTGTCCGAGTCCATCGCCGCCTTCGGGGTCCTGCAGCCGCTCGTCGTGGAGACCAGCGGAGAGCGCTTTCAGTTGGTAGCTGGTGAGCGCCGCCTCAGGGCGGCCCAGATGGCCGGGCTGGCGCGGGTACCGGCGGTGGTCCGGCCAGTGGGACCCGACCGAGAGAAGCTGGAACTATCGCTCGTCGAGAACCTGCAACGAAGCGACATCTCCGCCCTCGACGAGGCGCGCGCCTTCGCCCGCCTCTGCGACGTCTTCGACATGACCCAAGAACAGGTGGCACACCGCGTTGGTCGCAGCCGCTCGGCCGTCGCCAACACCATGCGGCTCCTTCAGGCCGCCCCGCAGGTTCAGCTGGCCATTCAGAGCGGCCAGATCTCACCGGCCCATGGGAGGGCGCTCCTATCGCTGGCGGACCCCGGACAGCAGGTAAAGATGCTGCAACGGATCCTTGCCCACAACCTCTCGGTTCGGGACACGGAGCGTTTGGTGAGCGAGGCGGAGGCGCCCCCGGTGCGGCGGCGGGCTGCGACAGCAGGCCGCCTTGACGTCCAGCTAGCCGCCGTCGAAAGCGCGTTGACCGAGCGGCTCAGCACCCGCGTCAGAATCGTGCCTGGGTCCAAGGGCCGGGGCCGGATCGTAATCGACTACTTTTCCGAAGAGGAGTTGAACGGTCTCGTCGACCGTCTGGGTGTCGCACTCTAACCCTTCGCCGCCCAGTTTTTCCGGCTCTTCGATTTTCAGTGGGGCCTGCTCGTACCGAGTAGGTCCCAGCCGGGCTTGCCGACCCGGAGCAGTGAGCGGATGCGGTAGTTTCGGAAGCTGGTGAACCCTAAGGCAGCGCCCTTCACCCGCTTGATCAATTTCTTGGCCGCCTCGGTCGGTCCCTGTCTGACGTGGGCCTGCTGCCGGGCGGCGATGTGGCGCTTCCAGCGAAGGAGCCTCGGCTCGGGCGAACAGGCCCCGATCGGATAGTCGGCATCCTGCAGATCGCGTCCGAGCTGCCTCGCCCCTCCAGGGCTCGTGATCACCTCCAACGTGGATTTCGGAGCGTGGAACTCCCTATTGAACGCCGCCGCCCGCCCGGCCTCCGCCCTGCTGGACCGGCTCACCCACGCCCAAGCGCCCGCATGCCCCAGCCTGACGTCAACGGTTTGGGACTCCGCGTGCCGTGCTCAACAACAGAGCCTCATGTCACGAGCCAGGCGGTCGCATCCACGAGCAAGCCAACTGAAGATCACGCCGTGAGCCAGGCGCAGGTTGTTCAGCTGACAGTGCGCGTCAGCGCCACGGGCGACTGACAACTGCTCCACCGAAACCGGAACGCTGCGCTTGGGGAAATCGTCACCCAGGGCCAGCGCTTGGCGCTTGACTTGCGGGCTCTCCCCTCGCTGACCAAGAACAGCGAGGGCAGGTCGCCGCCGGTCAAGTCAATGGGCCGTACCGTGTCGATGATCTCGCCGATGCCGGTGACGATATTCTCGGTCCCGAACGGCGACGCGTACTTGTTCAAGTTGATCTGCGAGGCCGTGTTGAAGCGTTGGCTTAGTCGGAGGTACGACGTGAGGGCCCAGCCGGGGGCCCTAAGCACTGCTCCCATGTCTCGCAGGAACATCTTCGCGATATCGACGATCGGCGTTGCTGCCACCCAGGCCTTGATGCCCGGATCCGCCGCGACAGCCTGTGCCGAGATCCAGCCTCCCCCGCTGACGCCGTAGATCGTGAGTTCTCCGGTCGGCACGGCAGCGTTGGTTTCCAACCACTGCACGGCAGCCGAGACCGAATCGTGCATCTTCGCTCTGAAGGGGAGGCCGCCGTTGAGCATCGCTCCCTGGCCGGGCAGATCGACCATGATCACGTTGTATCCCCGCTTCCAACCGGGGAAGCCAGCGAAGTAGAAGAGGTTTTTTCGGGCCGTATCGCCGCCCCCGACCATCACGATCGTCGGGCGCTCCTGGTGGTCGTGCTCGAGGAAGTAGCCCGCCAGTGTCGTGTGCTCGAAGGGGACTTCGATGGGACGGATCGGGATGCCGAGTAGCTCGGTCCCCCGCGCAAACGTCCGCTCCATCCTCTCCAGGACGGTTGCGAAGTCATTCGACAGCGGATTCGTGTACTGGAGCGCCGCCCGGTACCCGTACAAAGCGACCAGACTGAACTGGCCGGCGACTTCGGAGTTGCCACTCTCGGCGAAGGAAGCCGCCCGTGCCGCGTTGTACTCCCCATGCAGTCGGAAACCGTTCCCCCAGCCGACGGGGTCCCCATCCTTCACGTCACGCAGAGCGTGGAAGGCCTGGGACGGTGCCATCCCGACGCTCTGGCTCACGTCGATGGTCCAGTTCAAGACGAAGTCCATGTCGCCGTTCTGGAAGCGGACCTTCGACGCTTCGCGAGCTACGATCAATTGGGAGCTATCCATCGGCGCTTTATACTACGATCGTAGTATAAAGTGCCGATGGAGTCGCGGACGTGCCTCGAAGAACGACCCGACCCGAACAGCTAGCCGATGCCGCACTCGAGGTGCTCGGTTCATCTGGTTCTCACGGGCTGACGCATCGCAGAGTCGATGCCGCAGCTGGAGTGCCCGCCGGGACGACTTCCAACTACTTTGGCAGCAGGGATGCGCTCCTACGGGCAGCTGCGAATCGCTTGCTGGAGCTTCAGCTGGCCGATCTGAATCAGACGTCGGATGGTGGGAGGCCGGGAAGCCGCGATGATCTTGAGAAGGTGATTGCCGCGCTTGCGGTTGTTGCTGAGGGTGCTGGCCGGGCGCGATATCTGGCCCGGGAGGAGCTCGCCTTGGAATCGAGCCGTCGACCGGAGCTGGCCCACCTCATGCGAGAGCTGCGAGCAGTGACCGTGAGACAGCAGACGCTGTTACTCCGGGCAGCCGGTCTTGATGTCAGTGAGGAGCGTGTTGACTGGCTCGGTTCGCTACTCACCGGCGTTGCGCTCGACCGACTCACCCTCGGAGTCCCAGGCGGCGATCTCACCGCTCTGATCAGAATCGTCTGTGCTGCCCTCCTCACCCCCGGGGAATGAACAATCCCCTCGAGCAAGGAATGGTGAACACCGGCAGTTTGGCAGGGCCCCTGCTGCGCTCCGGGAACCCCCACACCCCACTCATTGCCCAAGCGCCGTTTTTCCCTTCTCTATACTTCCCAAGTGCCCGCCGACCGATCCCCTGAGCCCGGGCCTTCCGTTGCGCCTGGCCCAATCGCCGAACCGGAGAGCCCGCCCCGGCGGTCCCTGCTCCGAGATGTGGTCGAGGTTGTTGTCTTGGCGGCGCTCATCTACCTGCTGATCGCGGTCGCCGTCAGGCCGGTGCACGTCGAAGGGACCAGCATGTACCCGACCCTCGATAACAACAACCTGCTGGTCGCCCAGAGCGTCTCGCTTTACGTCGAGGGGCCTTCCCGGGGCAACATCGTGGTCATCAAGCCACCGATCCCCTCTTCAGACGACTTCATCAAGCGGGTGATCGGGCTACCCGGCGAATGGATCCGGATAGCTCCCGACAAACACGGGGTGGGTCACGTCTACATCAGCGAAACCAAGCCCACCTCCGCGACGGGAGGTCGCCAGCTGCATGAGCCCTATATCAACGGAGTCTGGCAGGACGAGGTGGTGTGTTGCACCGCCGCGGGCACCTCTTCTCCGCTACTGCCCACAACCGGCCGGTGGCAGCGGATACCGGCCGACGACTACTTCGTGATGGGCGACAATCGCAACGTCTCCGAGGACTCCCGCACCTTCGGCTGGGAGCCCCGAAAGGGCATCGCGGCCATCGCCATCGCCCGATTCTGGCCCCTCAACAAACTGGGACCGCTGCCCGGAGGGGCACCCACATTCACTCTGATCCTGGGGGTCGGCCTGCTCCTACCGCTCCAGCCCCAGCGCGCGACTAAGGGTAGATCCAGCCGCCGCCGTCACGCTCCCAGCTGATCATTTCCTCGTCGCCGAAGAACAGCTCGATCTCCTGAACCGCGCGCGCCGGGCTGTCGGAGCCGTGGACCACGTTCTGCCCGATGTCGATCCCGAAGTCACCGCGGATAGTGCCGGCAGGGGCCGCCGCGGGATTGGTCGGACCCATCATCGATCGCACGATGCTGACGGCGTTGGGTCCCTCCCAGACCATCGCCACCACCGGCGACGAGGTGATGAACTCGATCAATGACTCGAAGAAGGGCCTTCCCTGGTGTTCGGAATAGTGCCGCTCCGCCAGGTCGCGGCTGACCAAGGTCAACTTCAGAGCCACCAGGTGCAAGCCTCGGCGCTCGAACCTGCCCACCAACTCCCCGACGAGGCCGCGCTGGACGCCGTCGGGCTTGATCAGTATCAGGGTCCTCTCCACAGTCAATGCCTCCCTGCCTCCGCGGTGGCGTGAGCACTGGGAGCGGCCATCATGCCGCTCCCCCGTCCGAGATCGAAGACACGAGGTCGGTGAGGCCGCCCACCGGCCCGACAGCCGCCAGCCGCCAGCCCACCCCCGCGAACAGCCGCCGCGCCAGCTCCTGTACCTCTTCAGCCGACACCGCGCACACCGCGGCGATCACCTGCTCCGAGGACATCACCGATCCGGTGAGAGCGGCCTGCTGCCCGAGGAACTCGGCCATGGAGCTGGTCCCCTCGAGCTGGAGGCGGAGTCTGCCCTCGATCCTCGTCTTGGTCGTCGCCAACTCGTCTGGCCCGATCGGCTCGTGCATCAGCCGGCGGACTTCGGCGAGGGCGCCGCGAACTGCCGTCTGGAGCTGGTGCGGCTGGGTGGCCATGTAGACCGCGAAAGAGCCCGAGTCGCGGTGGCGGGAGACCAAGGAATGGACATCGTAGGCAAGCGCCTGATTCTCTCGCAGTTCGAGGAAAAGCCGGCTGCTCATCCCCTCCCCAAGGGCCGTGTTGAGTACCTCCAGCGCCCACCGATCGGGGTCCAGGTACGAAGGACAGCGCACCCCGAGGAGGATGTGCACCTGCTCACCGCGCCGCCTTCGTAGCTTCACCTCGGGCTGGTCGCTGAGGCTGGCCGGGGCTCCGCCGTCAGTGCGATGCCCATACGGTGCCACCTCGCCCGGGTCCTGCTCGGCGAAGCAACGCTCCACCAGCCCCCGGGCCTCTCCCGGATCGAACCCTCCAGCGACCACCACCACCACCCGGTCCGGGATGTAAAAGGCGCTGCGGTACCCGCTCAGCTCTGCCGCACCGATCCGGAACAGCGAGGCTCTGCTGCCGGCCGGGTCGCGTCCCAGTGGGTGGTCTCCCCAGAGGAGCCGGTCGAAGATCATCTGCACCAATTCCCCGGGCTGGTCGAGGTACATGTGCAGCTCCTCGAGCACGACCTTTCGCTCCCGCTCCACCTCGACCTCGTCAATGGTGGGCGCGAACGCCAAGTCGAACAGGAGCCGCAATGCCTCCTCCAGGTGGCCCCCGGGAACCTTGACCCAGAAGTTGGTTAGCTCCTTGTCGGTGCTGGCGTTGAGGATCCCGCCGATCCCCTCTATCGACTCCGACACACTCCGACTGGTGGGGAACCGCCGTGTCCCCTTGAACACGATGTGCTCGAGAAAGTGCGACACCCCCGCCAGCCGCCTCGACTCCCAGCGGGAGCCGACCCGGAGCAGCACCGACGCGGCCACCGACTGCCGGTCTGGCATAGGTGCCAATACCAGCTGGGCGCCGTTGCTCAGCTGGATCAGCTCCCAGTTGGCGTCAGCCCTTCCTGAAGCGCGGTGGCCTGTCCGCTCACGGCGCTCCATCTATCGGCGGACCTCGCCCCGCTGCTGCGCCCGCGCGATGGTAAGCGCGTAGTTGAGGTCAAGAGTGGCCGCGTTGCCGGCGATCCGGACCTCATTGACGACATTCTCCTGGCGCCAACTGACCGCGAATGATTGGTACTCGGTCCCGTCGGCCTCCTTGGTCTGGGTGAATGCGGCCGCTTCCTGCCCCAGGGCACCGGTTGAGACCTCCAGCCAGCCGCCCCGGGCCAGATCGCCCTTACCGACAGCGAACCCCTCCGCCGCCCCGGCCGCCGAGCCGTAGACAACGGCCGAGCTCTCGACCACCACCGGACCGATGACCTGCTGCGGACTCACCTCCCTCACGAAGGTGGCGAGGTAGGCGTTCTTGCGCCCCTCCTGCCGGTAGCGGTGCAGCAGGGAGGCGCTCCCGGCTGCTGCCTGGGTGTTGCTGATGAAGCCCGTGTTCTTGGATCCAATCTCAACAACGAAGCCCGGATACGGCAACTGCGACAAGGTCAGCACCAGATTCCTGGGCGAGGCGGCGATCGGGGACACAGACGTGGCGCAGGCGACCAGCCCGGTGGATAGGGCTCCGGCCATCAGGGGGCCGGCCCAGGTCCGCCAAGACGGGCGGGTCAGGGCCTGGCCTCTCCCGCCGGGCGAATCGTCACTCGACGCTCCGCGTCGGTGCCGGAGCTCTCGCTCACCACGGAGGAGTCTCCCGCCAGGGCCAAGTGCACCGCCCGTCGCTCGTATGGCGGCATCGGCTCAAGGGTGACCGAGCGCCCGCTCCGGCTCACCGCCGCGGCCATGCGGACCGCCAGAGTGGCGACCGTGCGTTCCCGACGCTGGCGATAGCGGGCGATGTCCACGATCAGGTGGGGCGCTCCCGGCGCCAGCCCTGCCTGGCCCAGCATCAGGTTGAGGACCGTCTGCAGCGCCCGCAGGGACTCTCCCCTCCACCCGATGAGGATCCCCAGGTCCGCCCCCTCGACCTCGAGCAGCAGCAGCGGTCCGCTCGGCTCCGAGCCCCGCGATGGTTCGGCGGGATGGGGTCGGCGCACCTGAACCTGCGCCTCGATCTCCATCAACTCCAGGAGGGCCTCCAGCTGCCGCTTGCCTTTCAGCCCCTCCGCTGGAGTCGCCTCCACCCTCACCCGTGCTCTGGACCCCGACATGTGCTCGCCCGGCACGGCCACCCCCCCCTCGCTCACGACCTCAACCAGAGCGGCGTCCACGTCCAACCCGCCAGCCGCGCAGGCGGCGCGGGTGGCCTCCTCGACGGTCCCGCCTTCACCCTCGAACGTCTCCGGACTAGCGACCATCTCCGATCAGCGGCCGCGCCGCCCCCTCCCCGCTGCCCGCCCCGCCGCCGAGCTGCCGGGACTGCGCCGGCCGGTAGAGCTGCCGGGATTGCGCCGGCCGGTGGGGCTCCCGGGCTTGCGCGGGGCGCTCTCGCCAGGGCCCTTCGTGCCACTCGGAACCGCGCCACCCCCCGCCGCGACGACAGCGGGGGCTGCGGGGCCCAGGCCCAGCTGGTAGATCCTCGGCCTCCAACCGGCACCGGGGAACCACGGGGGAACCTTGAGGCCGCCCCAACCCATCATCGAGAAGATCTGCAGCACCATCACCGCGCTCTGGGTGATCCAGTAGAGCCCGATCCCCTGGTTGAAGCTGAGCGCGAAGAAGGCGATCATGATCGGCATCAGGTAGGTCGTCTGACTCATGACCCGGTACATCTGTCGTTCCTGGTCGGTCATGTCCGGCCGCATCTGCTGCATCATCATCTTGGACTGCATGAAGGTCAGCACCCCAGCCAAGATCGGCACTATCAGCATGGCGGGATGGGCAGCAATCCCCACTTTGAATGCAGTCTTGTCCAGGTTGGGGATCCAGAGAAAGCTGGTGTGCCCGTGCAGGTCCTTGGAGAGCTTGTTGATGGCCCCGAAAAGCGCATAAATGAAGGGCATCTGGATGAGGAGAGGGAAGCATCCCGACAGCTGGCTGAGGGGGTTGATCTCATGGCGTTTGTAGAGGGCCATGGTCTCTTCCTGGAGCTTGCGCCGGTCCTTCTTGTACTTGGCCTGGAGCTCGCGTAGCTCCGGTCCCATCTTTCGCTGGTCAGCCTGGATCTTCCACTGAGTGCGGATCTGCCACCGGAAGAGGGGGAAGAGCAGGCCGCGGATGGCCAGGGTCAGCACTATCACCGCCAGCCCGAACGAGCCGATGAGCTTGGTCGGGCCCAAGTCGTTGAAGACGCTGTTGAGAAACTGCAGGACCAGAGCGACCGGGGTCAGAAGGACATAGAAGAAGACGGCCAGGAACGGATTCGCGGGCGGCGGTGCTGCTGGGTTGACGAACGCGAGCAGCTCAGCGCTCATGGGCTAACTGCTCCGGAAGCGGAACCGGGTCGTAGCCGCCTGCATGGAACGGGTTGCAGCGCAGGATCCGGCGGATCCCCATCCACCAGCCCCGGCGAACCCCATAGAGCTGGATCGCCTCATAGGTGTAGTGGGAGCAGCTTGGCTCATAGCGGCACCCTGAGACCAGCCCGAAGACCGGGCTGAAGGTGGCCTGGTAGACGGAGATGGCCACCAGGGAGACTCTTCTCACCGGGTCACCCCCGCCTGGGCCAGGCAGCGGTCCAGGGAGGCGTCGAGCGCTCTGCCCCCGGCGCATACCGCCGCCGGCTGGGGCATGAGGACGACATCGAAGCCGGTCATGGTCGGGAGCCGTTCGGCCACAGCGGCCCGCAGCTGGCGCCGCAGCCGGTTGCGCTGCACTGCACCTCCGACTCTCTTGGTCACGGAGATGCCGATGCGGGGAGCCCCTGTGGAGTTGGCCCGGATCCGGACGCGAAGGACCTGGTCTCCCGCACCTGTCCGCTCCGCGCTCACGGCCCGAAAGTCAGCGGAGCGGCGGAGTCGGTACTTCGCCTTCACCGCACCGGCGCTGGGGTCAGGCGCCAACGGCCCTTGAGCCGGCGGCGCTTGAGGACGCGAACCCCTCCGGGGGTCGACATGCGCGCACGGAAGCCGTGCACCTTCCTCCGGTAGCGCTTCTTGGGCTGGAATGTTCTCTTGATGACCGAATTCCTTGACAGCCGAGCATCTCGGCCCGAAGTCGGACGCCGTCCCCGCTCCTAGGCGCGCTGGCTCGATATGGGTCGGCGCTGAGGATAGCAGACAGCGCATCCTCAGCCCAGATCTCGGATCGATCATGGCGGGTCCGGGGTTGGCGAGCTGAGCTCCCACGGGGACGCTCCCTCGGAGCCGGTCCCGCTGCGGCCGATCCGGATCCCTCGTTCCCGCCCATTCCCGCTGGGCTCCATCCTGCGCACCCGACTCCGCCTTGGCCGCCGGGGCACCCCCCGTACCCTCCGCGGCGGCGCCACAAATCGGACGCCCTGGCCCCGCGGCCCGGGCCTCGACCAGATTCCCGAGCCACCCTGGAGCTGAACAAGACCCCTGGGGTGGTGCGAGGGCTTCTGTGACCTCGGTTCCACTCTCCAGCACGGCGCCTTCCGGCGACGCACGGCCCCGGGGGAGCACGTTCCGGCGCGTCCCCCTTGGGCTCGGTGCCCCTGGCTGCCGGCGTCCCCGGACCGGGCGGCCATCCGGGCTCCCCACCCGCGCGGCTCCCCGACCAACCGCCCATCGGGCCGACCCTTGCCTCAACTCCCCGACTCCACCCCGCCGAGCTCACCTCCGTTGCGCCCCAGTGTGGTCGGTGCTACCATCCGGGAGCGACCGCGGGGGTGGGCTAGACCCGGTCCGAGTTCCTCTCTTCCACAGGGTGACTCTGCCCCTCAGGTGGGTTATCCACTTCTGTGCATAAGGTGTGAATTGCTCTCCATTCCCGGGGCCCTGGAGTCGGTGAGAGGCCCCGGGTGAGTCTCGCGCCAGATCAGCTCTGGTCGGCGGCCCAGGAGGAGCTCCGCTTCCAGGTGAGCCGCCCGGGGTACGAAGCCTGGCTCAAGAATGCCCGGCTCCTGGCCTTTGACGAGAGCGAGGCCCGGGCGACAATCGCCGTGCCCACCCCTCTGGCCCGCGACTGGGTGAGCGACCGCTACTCGGCGGTGATCCGCGAGACCCTCTCCGCCATCCTCAACCGGGACATCAAGGTAGAGTTCGCCGTCCAGCCGGCCCCGGGGGCCACGGCGAGCGCCCCGGGGAACAGCCTGCCCTCGGCGGCCCTCCCCGACGAGCGCGCTCAGGGCATTGCCGAGACCGTTCCCGGGCTCAACCCGCGCTACACGTTCACCGCATTCGTTGACGGGAACAACTCCCGCTTCGCCTACGCCGCCTGCCGAGCGGTGGCCGACTCCCCCAGCCGTGCCTACAACCCGCTGTTCCTGTACGGCGGCGTGGGACTGGGGAAGACCCACCTCATGCACGCGGTGGGTCACGCGGTCTGGCAGACCCACCGCCTCCGGGTCGCATACGTAACGTCCGAGAGCTTCCTGAACCAGATGATCACCTCGATCCAGGAGAACCGGATGGCGCAGTTCCGGGACCGCTACCGGACCGTGGACGTGCTCTTGGTCGACGACATCCAATTCCTCGCCGGCAAGGACCGAACCCAGGAGGAGTTCTTTCACACCTTCAACGCCCTTCAGGAGGTTAACCGCCAGATCGTGATCACCTCTGACCGGCCTCCTCGGGAGATCCCCACCCTGGAGGATCGCCTGCGAACCCGGTTTGAGGGTGGCCTCATGGCGGACATCCAGCCGCCCGACTTCGAGACCCGGCTGGCGATCCTCCGGAGCAAGCTCGACCCCCAGCAACCCTCCATCAGCGAGGAGGTTCTCTCCTTCATAGCGTTCAAGATCCAGAAGAACATCAGGGAGTTGGAGGGGGCCCTCATCCGGGTCCTCGCCCACGCCTCGCTCTCTGGCGGCGAGAGCCCGTCGCTCAGCGAGGTCTCAGAGATCCTGCGCGACATCATCCCGGCGGCGGATAGCAAGCCCCTGTCAGTGGATCTGGTCCAACAGGTGGTGGCCGAGTACTACGGGATCTCAGTTGACGAGATGCGGAGTAAGCGCCGCGACAAGCACATCGTCTTCCCCCGCCAGGTGGCCATGTTCCTCATCCGCGAGGAGATCGCCATGAGCCTGCCCGCGATCGGGCAGGCCTTCGGAGGGCGTGACCACACCACCGTCCTCCACTCCTACGAGAAGATCGCCACCGATGCCAAGGAGGACCAGAAGGTCTCCGAGGACATCCGCTGCCTCCGCGAGTTGCTCCACTCCCGGTAGCGACTCAGCACACCTTTTCCAGTGTCCCTGTGGTCGGGCGCCGGTTCCTGTCAGCAACCCCTTGCCCCACCATTCGCTCCCGGAGGGGTGGGTCCCGGGAGCCCGGCTTTCCACAGGATGTGCACCGGCAGGGCGAGATCAGCTTCGATCGGTTTCCCCACGCTTCACTCCCCTACTATGACTACGGTTTTACATATCGGACCCAAGAACTCCAAGGGGCTGTTGACAATGAGGGCCGGGTGCCCTTGAAGCCAGGGAGGCCAATCCAGTGAAGTGCACAGTCTCGCCCCAGCAATTGGGCGCTGGTCTCAACTCGGTGAGCCGCGCGGTCTCCAACCGGGTGACCCTGCCGATTCTCAACCACGTGTTGGTAGAGGCCAGGGGAGGCCTTCTGGAACTCACCGCCACCAACCTTGACCTGACCATCCACCACGAGCTGGCAGCCGAGGTGGAGGAGGAGGGTCAGGTGGCGGTCCCCGCTCGGATCCTCTCCGAGTTCGTGTCGGCATTGCCGGAGCAGCCGCTTCGCTGGCAGCTCGATGCCGCCAGCCAGACTGTTGAACTCCAGAGCGGGCGCTTCGATGCCCACATTCGGGGAGTCGCCGCCAACGAGTTCCCCCCACTCCCCGACGTCTCCGATGGGGACACCATCGAGCTGGACCCCCAAACCCTTCTGGCGGCGATCGAGCAGACGGTGGTGGCGGCCAGCTCGGACGACGGGAGGCCGATCTACACCGGCGTCCTCACCGAGATCGTCGGCTCCGAGGTGACCCTGGTTGCCACCGACGGGCACCGGCTCGCCATCCGGGTGATTCGCGCCGCTGAGGGCGGGGTCCCGATCGAGAGGCTTGGGGTGATCATCCCCGCCAGGGCTCTCTCCGAGCTCGCAAGGCTGCTCAAGCCGGTCTCCTCCGGCCCCGCCACTGTGAGCCTCACGGTGGGGGCATCACGGGCTCAGGTGAAGTTTCAACTGCCCGGGTACGAGCTGACAGCCCGATTGATCGACGGAATCTACCCTAGCTACGAGAAGGTCATCCCGGCCAAGTCCCAGACGGTGGTTAGAGCCTCCACCGAGGAGCTCCGGCGCGTAACCAAGGTGGTCTCCCTCTTCGCCAGGGACGCTGGGTACGTCCTCAAGTTGCGCTGCGAGCCTGGCCAGATCGTGATTTCAGCCAATACCAACGAGGTTGGAGACAACGTGGCCAGCGTCGACGCATCGCTCGAGGGCGCAGGCCTGGGGATCGCGTTCAACGCCCGCTACGTCAGCGATGTCCTAAACCTGATTGATTCTCCCGAGGTGGAGATGCTCTTCAACGGAACGCTCTTGCCCGGGCTGGTCAGGGCTCCTGGAGACGACAGCTACCGGTACGTGATCATGCCGGTCAGGGTGATCATCTAGGGCCCAGCCGGGCTCCGGCACGTGTACGTATCCCGACTCCGCTTGCTCTCCTTCCGGATCTTCCACGAGGCCTCGGTGGACCTTCTCCCCGGGGTCAATCTCGTCATTGGCAAGAACGGCCAGGGGAAGACCAGCCTCCTGGAAGCGATCGCCACGTTGGCGCTGACGCGGTCTCCTCGGTCTGGTTCGCTGGGAGAGTGCGCTGCCTGGGGGGAGAGCCGGATGGGGGTGGCGGCCCATCTTGTTGACCGCAGCGGCGAGACTGATCTCGAGCTCCGCGCGGAGCGCTATCCGGGCTCCGAGCGGTGGCTGCGCAAGATGCGGCGGGGCGGGAAGCAGGTCCCGCCGCGGCAGGTGTTGGGGGGGTTCCGGGTGGTCCTCTTCTGGCCCGAGGACCTGCTCTTGGTCAAGGGTGGGCCGGAGCCGCGCAGAAGAATGCTGGACGTCGTCCTCAGCCAGCTCTCTCCCCGGTACGCCGAGGCAGCGGTGCGCTACCGGAGGGCGGTGGAACACCGCAGTGCGCTGCTCCGTCGGGTCCGCGACGGGTTCGCCAGAGCCGACGAGCTGCGGCCCTGGACGGACGCCTTGGTGGAGCAGGGGGCCACCGTCATGGACGACCGCAGGCGCTACCTGCAGAACATCCAGCCAGTGACGGCCGAGGCGGTAGGCCGGCTCGGCGAGTCGGCTGAGCTCCAGCTCGACTATCGACCAGGTCTTGGCGGCGAGGCCGGCCCACGAGACGCGGCCGAGGTGGCCGAGGCCCTGCGCAGCGCCATCGAACGAAATTCCAGCGAGGAGATCGCCCGGGCGCAGTGCCTGGTGGGGCCCCACCGGGACGACTTCGAGATCATGCTCGGTGGAAGGTCGGCACGGCAGTTCGCCTCCCAGGGCCAGCAGCGGAGCCTGGTGCTGGCCCTCAAGGTGGCGGAGGTTCGCCAGCACCTCACAATTGGCGGGGAGACCCCTCTGCTGATGATGGACGACGTGCTCTCAGAACTCGACCGCGACCGCCGCGCGGGCCTCATCCAGCTGCTCTCTGACGAGCTGGCGGTGGAGCAGACCCTGATCACGTCCACCGAGAACCCCGGGATCACCAGGGATATCCCGATCGCGCAGGTCCTGCAGGCCAGCGCCGGGCAGCTGACTGTGGTCCCAGAGCCCTACCGGGAGCCGGGCGAATGGAGGGGATAGACTCGATCCTCCCTAGGGCTGTGCGCCGGCTGGGGGGAACCAGGCCGGTCCGCCAGGCCAGGATCGAGGCGGCCTTCTCAAAGGTCTGCGGGGAATTCATTCGGCCCCACGTCCGCGTTTGCGCCGTCGAAGGGTCGGCCCTGGTACTGGCCTGCGCCCACCCGGCCATCGCCCATCAGCTTCAGATCGAGTCCGCAAAGATCCTGGAGGCGATCAACTCCGAGGTCCCGGGCAAACCGCTCACGCGGCTGCGGTTCGTGCCCGAGGCGGGCCGCCCGGCACGTCCTCCGACAGGAGCCTGAGGATCTCTTCGGCAGCCAACCCGGCGGCCGCAGGCCGGGACCAAGCCACGGCTCCCCGCTGGAGGGTGCCCAGGAGGGGATCGCCGGGGCGGCAGAGGCGGGACAGTGTTCCAAGCAGCTCATCACGGTGGCGAACCTGCACCGCTGCCCCAGCGGAGACGACGGCCTCGTCGTTGTGCTCCTCTTGGCCCGGCAGCCCCTGGGTCACCAGCAGCGCCAGACCGGCCGCGGCAGCTTCGGCGAGAGTGCTGGGACCCGGCTTGCCAAGGTAGGCGTCGGCCGCTCGGAGCCACGGCGTCAGCGAGGGTTCGAACTCCAGAGCGAGGGTCGGAACCGGCGTCGGGTGCCTGCGGACCCACCCCAAGAGACGCACGTTGTTGCCGCAGATGACGACCAGCTGCAGGGGCAGGCCGCTGGACCCAACCCAACTCGCCAACTGCCTCAGATGGCCGACCCCTTCGGCCCCGCCTCCGAGGAGCAGGCAGAACCGGTCAGGGTCGATCCCCAGCCGGCGCCGCAGCTCTGAGCGCTCGGCCGGCCCGGCCGGACCAAGTGCCAGCCGCTCATCGACCGGGAGTCCGGTCTCCCGGATCAGGCTGTCGGGTACCCCGTGTTCGCGGCACCACTTGGAGGCTTGTGGGGTGGCGGTGAAGATTGCATCCGGTTCCGTGGACAGCCAGCCGCTGTGGCCGCCCACCAGGTCGGTCATCATGGTCACCAGCTTCGAGTGCGCACCCTCCACGGGGGCGGTCGCGGCCCGGACGGAGTTTCCCAGAAGGGGGTGACAATTGACGACCACCCCCGGGGAACGGAGTCTGGTCCTCTTGGTCATCGCCGGCGCCAGCTGGCGGATCAGGAAGCGGTCCAGGGCAGCGACCGCCTGCGGGCGGCTGAAGCCACGAAAGAGCATGCCCCAGGCCGCCGGCGAGGTTCTGATCAAGGGCCCGTAGGCGCCGAACAGGCGCCGTGCGGTCCGGCCGATGGCAATCTCCGTCGGGTCATCCAGAGCCACCGTCACCTGGCCCCGGGCGCTGGCGCGCAGCGCCTGGGCGAGAGCGAGGGCCACGCTCCGGTGTCCTCCTCCGGTGCCCACCGTCCAGATCTGCACATCGGCTCGACTGGGTTCGTTCAAGCGCAGGCAGGCTCCCTGGCAGATGTTTGGCCGCTGGCCGCGATGGTAGAGTCATCTCACCGATCTCCGCGGAAGGAGCCGCCGCACCGGGCCGAAATTTCAAGGTGGAGCAAGCATCGGGGCCTCATGTCCAGCGCCCCTCGGGGCGCGACCGGCGACAGATCTAGGCGACGGCGGCCTTCGGGTGGAGGAGGTGGGGACCACCGCTGGCCTCGCTCTGCTCCGATCCCCGTGGCAGGAGATTGAGACCTCCGGCCCGCCAGTGAACCCATTTCTTTCCTGGGAGTGGCAGTACAGCTGGTGGGAGACCTTCGGTGAGAAGCTGGGGCTGCGGTGCCTCGTGGTCCGTTCTGGGGACCGGCCGGTCGGTGTCGTTCCCCTCTACTTCGAGGAGGCAAGGCCCCAACTCCTCCGTATCGGCGGAGGTGTCGACCTGTCGGACCATCTGGGTTTCGTCCACTGTCCCGGCCAGGCCGAAGAGGTGGTGCTGGCGGCCCTGGACTGGCTCTTCCCGGGAGGGGGTCCGACGGAGGACGGTCGCAGAGAGCCTCTCTGCCTCGAGCTCCACTACCTTCCCGACGGGGCTGAGACGCTCGGCGCGCTGCGATCCGGCGCCAAGCAACTCGGGCTTCGGGCGGAGCTCGTCCAGGAGGAGGTGAGCCCACAGGTGGAGTTGGAGGGCAGCTTTGAGGCCTACCTGGCCGAGCGGCTCAACAAGAAGGATCGCCACGAGCTGCGCCGCAAGCTGCGCCGGCTCGACACCGAGCGGCCCGGGTGGCGGACGGTCACCCTGGCCGACCTCGGCCTAGCGGCGGCACTTGACGCCTTCCTGGCGCTTCTTCGGCGCAGCGGGTCCCACAAGGAGGCCTTCTTGACCGACGAGGTCGAGGCCTTCATCCGCCGTTCCTCGGAGAGACTTCACCAACGAGGCTGGCTCAGGATCCAGTTCGTAGAGGCAGGTGGGGAGCTGATCGCGGCGGCCCACGGGATCACAGTTTCTGGCACCTGGTACCTGTACAACTCCGGCTATGACCCCGCGTTGGCCGCGCTTTCGCCTGGGCTGATCTGCGTTGCGGAAGGAATCCGGCTGGCGCTCGAGGAGGGCTGCCACCGCGCGGACCTGCTCCGCGGCAGCGAGGGCTACAAGTACCACCTCGGGGCCCAGGACCGTCCGTTGTGGCGCCTCCAGCTGACATCGGCCACTGGTGGGGAGGCATGCGGGTGAGGCGCTCAGCGGCGGCCTCGGGCGCGACGCCCGGGGAGACGGTCGCCTTCCTGTCGCTGCACGCCTCCCCCCTGGCAAGGCTGGGCGAGCGCGAAAACGGCGGGCTCAACGTCTACGTTCGCGCCGTTTGCGAGGAACTCGGAGCCAGGGGAATCCATACGGACATCTTCGTGCGCCGCACCCACCCCGACGACCCGGTCGAGCAGGCCATGGGCCCCCGCAGCCGGGTGGTCGCGATCGACGCCGGGCCCTGCCGGAGGCTTTCCAAGCCCCAACTCCCCGACACACGGGAGGAGTACCTCCGAGGGATCCGCGAGTTCGTGCGACACTCTGATCGGCGCTACGTCGCCGTCCACAGCCACTACTGGCTGACCGTCGACGTGGCCGCCGAGCTGGCCAGCCAACTGGGAGTGCCCTGGCTCCACACGGCCCATACCCTGGCCGCAGTCAAGCGGCAATACGGCTTCAACGGGGACGGACCGGGCAGGCTCCTGGCAGAGCGCCGCGCTGTGACTGCAGGGGCCCGCCTGGTCGCCAACACGCCAGGCGAGGCCCAGGCGCTGCAGCGGCTCTACGGGGCACGCCGAACGCAGCTGGCGGTGGCGCCGCCAGGGGTCGACCTGGTCCGGTTCCAGCCCCGGGACCCGAGCCGGCTCCGGCGGAAGCTCAAGCTCGAGGGGCGTCGCGTGGTGCTGTTCGCCGGCAGGTTGGAGCCGCTGAAAGGGCCGGATACGCTGCTCGACGCCTTCGGCCTCCTGGCAGCCCGGAAGGATGTGCTGGATCCGGTCCAGCTGATCTTCGTTGGGGACGTCAGCAGCGACGGCGCACTGGTGGACCAAAGGCGGGAGCTGGAGACCAGGGTGCACACGTTGGGGTTGCAGGGAACGGTCTGCTTCCTGGGGGCCCGGCCCCAGGATCGCTTGGCGCTCCTGTACTGCTTGGCTGACGTGGTCGTGGTCCCCTCCCACACGGAGTCCTTCGGGCTCGTGGCCCTGGAGGCTCAGGCTTGCGGGACGCCGGTGGTGGCAGCCTCAGTAGGGGGACTGCGCGATGTCGTGGCCCACGGGAGGACGGGGTACCTGGTGGATGGCCACGACCCCGCCGCCTTCGCGGATGCAATCGCGCGGGTGCTCGCTGCTCCCCCCGAGGAGCGAGGTCGGATGCGCCAGGCCGCTCGGGAGAGGGCCGAGAGTTTCAGCTGGGAGCGCACCGTGGACCTCTTGTTGCCCGAGTACGGGCTCGCGGCCCGGCTGGCGGCGGGGACCGGCCCAGGGACCTGAGCCGCTCTGGCTCCCACCCCCCAGCCGGTCCAGAATCTCGGCGCCCGGCCTCAGCCGCCTCGGCAAGAGGTCCTGGGCCGCCTGCCGAGGGAGCCGCAACGCCCGGGTCCGCCTCCCCCGGGCGAGGTCGCCCCGCAAGTCGCCCAGATCGCTGAGGCCAGGAGGAGCGGCCGCCATGGAGGTGGTCCCCCAACCGGACCGGAGCGCTAGCGGGAGCACCAACGCAGGCTCCCCGAAGCAGAGCTGGCCCGCGGCTCCCTGGTTCAGACCTCCCGGGCCCCTGGCAGCGATCGCCGGCAGAGCGGCTCTGGTGCGTATCCGCCGAGGGGGCCAGGTGACGGCGGGTGCAGAAGGCCTCGCGGGATGCCCGGGCCCGGGTTCAGCTCCCGCTGAAGGCGGGTGGGCCGGCGTCGAGGGAGTCGGATCTGGAGAAGTCGGTCAGGCGCTCCACCCCGGTGCCATCGTCGTTGGCCAAGAAGACCTGCACGTTTCCGGACACGCTCAGGCTGTACGCGACCTGGCGGCCAGAGGAAGTCGCGGCGGCCGCCAGCGGGTACTGGCCGCCCTCGCCTCGCACGATCACCGATTCGCTCCCCGTGGTGGTGGAGACCGCCGCCAGCGCTCCCGAAGGCTGCCGCACCAGGATCGTGTCCAGGTCTAGGAAAGCCAGGGGCTGACCCACCGCTGCCGCGACCAGAGTGAGTGGAGAGCTGGCCTGAAGGGGCTGGTACAGCCAGAGCGCCAGACTGGACCCCGTGCCCACGCCGAAGGCGAGGCTGGAACCGTCCGGGCTCCAGACCGGATCGTTCTCCGACGCCGAGCTGCTGCTCGATGTGGGCAGGAAGGTGATCGCCTTGAGCGCTGGGCTGAGCAGGGCCACCCGAGTCTGGCCGGTGGAGGGAACCGCCACGGCCGCGACCACCTGGCCGTCCGGCCGCCAGCTGAGCGGCCCGCGCATGTTCAGAGACGATGCCAGGGTCACCGAGGTGGCGCTGGACACCGTGTAGACCCGAAGCGCTCCGGAGACGACGAAGGCCAGCTGCTGGCCGTTCGAACTCCAGGCCGCGCTGGTGCTCCCGGTGCTGCCCAGGACGGTTGAACTCTTGCCGGTGCTGAGGTCGATCACCTGGATCGGCTGGCTGCCGGCCATCTCAATTGCCAGCCGGAGGCCGTCCGGCGAGGGCCAGGTGCACAGGTAGTGCTCTCCGGCTGGCGCCGTGGCCAGGACCCGGATCGCGGGCGGGTCTCCAGGGAGCTGGGGCGCGGACGCGGCCAGCACCTGGGTGTAGTCGGAGTCGGAGGGACCGGCGGGGAAGATAACTGCGCGGGTGCTGCCCAGCTTCCCCACCGTGAAGTGCACGAGCGTCGGTCGCTGGAGCCGGTTGCCATCGACGTCCAGCGCCCTCCTGGCTACCGTGAGGGTGTAGGCAGTCCCCGGAGCCAACGGCTGGACCGGCTCCAAAAGGAAGCGCCCGGGGACCTTGCTGCTGCGGGCGAGCAGGTATCCCCCCACCGGCTCGGGAGAGAGAGTGATCGCTCGCTTCACAGCCCCGGGAGACATGTCCCGGCTGAAATTGATCGAGATCGCCTGGTCGGGTCCGATGGTGCCGCCGTTGGGGGGAGAGGTGGCGGAGACCTGAGGTCCGCCCTCGGTCGAGAACTCCCAGGAGTGAGACAGCGAGTTCACCGCGCCGTCGGCCGCCTCGACGCCACCCAGCAGCTGGACCCTGTAGGTGGTGATCACCGCCCAGGGGTGGTCCGGGTGGATCAGGCGCATGACTCGAGGGCTGGCCCACACGAAGCGGCATCCCGTGGGCTCGCCCCGGGCCGCGCGGGTCACCGAACAACCCGGGGTGGGGCGACCTTTGCGGGTGCGCAGGCGAAGCCGGGACTCGACCGAGCGCTCATTCATCGCACTGTCGAAGGTGATGACCAGGGGATCGCTGGTGTGCACCGCTCCCTGGCTGGGGGCGGGCGACACGTTGGTGATCTGAGGTGGGCCGAGGGGACCGCAGGCGGCCAGGAGGGCGGCAGCGAGGAGGGCAGGGAATAGGGCGGCAAGGAGCACGGGGCGCATGGGACTGGCCGCTCCGCGCCGCATCCGCCGACCGGTCAGCCGATCTCCGACAGCTCGATTACCGGTTCCGGCCCGGCGGGTGACGAGACCACGTCGATCCGCGCTTCCCGCTCCGCGCAGGCTGCGGCTCCAACCCCGGGTCCGTCGGTCATCTCCGGGCTGGCCGAGCCATAGCTCGCCTTGGCCCGTCCCTCGGTTACCAGGACCACCGAGACCTGGTCTCGTCCCGAGCTCACCAGGATGCCGCCGCTGACCGGCTGCTCGCCGATGAACTCCAAGAGGGCGTCGAAGTCGACGATCCGGGAGGGCAGCTGGTAGAAGACCGTGCTGGCCACCACCAGTCCGCTCAGTGAGCCGATCAATTCGCCGGGAAGTTCGACGGCGTCGATCAGGCCCTCGCCCGAGGCTACCCCGCGGACAACCTCCTGGAGTGCGGCCTTGGCCCGCCGGTAGGAACCGCCCGAGCGTTGCTGGGCCTGGAGGATCGCTCCATCCCGCAGCAGGATGTGACCGATGCTCTGGGGGTCCTTCTCCCCTCGGATGCTGACATAGCCAGAGAAACCATCCTGGCTGAGGGTCTTGAGCAGCATGGGGAAGTTGAGGAAGCTGGCCTTCAAGCCGCTGTGCAGTGGGGTGCCGCTTGGCATCGGAATCACCATCGAGAGCTGAGTCTTGCTTGCCCCTGCGACCGGACGAGGAGGCGCGCCGCCAGGCCCCGAGGCCCGTGGGGACGGTGCCGTCGGGTGGGTGGGCAGCGCGGGCCGAGACCTCTCGATGCTGGGGCCAGGCGCAGCCACGGTCTTGGGCGCCGGCCAGCCCGGTGTCGGTGCCGGCTCGGGAGCCAGTGGAGCAGCGGATGCCGGAGAAGCCGCCGCCACCGGCCAGGGCTGGGGACTGAACCTTTCCGGGGCGGACGGAGCCGGAGCCTGGTAGGACGGAATGTCGTTCGGTTCCCCGACCGCCGCGGCCATCTCGGTGCGCCGGGCACCTCCCCGCCACTCGTCGGCACCGACGCCGAGGGTTGCCTCAGACCGAGCCGAACCGGCAGAACCGGTGACCGCCACCGCGACCTCGGCTGGAGCAGCGGCCGCCGCACGGTCGTCGCGGCGGGTCCGCCACTCGGCCAAGAGGTCTTCGGTGGAGCTGTTGATGGTCTCCTCCGGGGGCAGTTTGGCCCGCGGGTTGAAGTTGTACTCGCCGTCTTGCCAGCCCAGGGCGTCGATGACTGCCGACTCGCCCTCACCAACCGCGCTCATCGCGTGGAAGAGGTGGCCGAAGAGGAAGTGGAGTGAACACTGGTTCCCATCGCTGGCAAGTGAGAGGGTTCCCGTCGCCCGTTCCTGCTGCATGGTCTGGAGCAGTTCGGCGACAGTGTCCGGTTCGATGCTGCCCTGGTTTTGCATCCTCGCGAATAGCTCCTTGGCGCAACCCGAACTAAACTCGAGTCCGCCCTCCCCGCTGGCGGTCGGCGCGATACTAGCACAGGCCAGCTCACAATTCCGAGGCGCGCCGGCTGGGTGGCGGGCACCGTCTGCCAGAATGCCCGCGTGATTCCGCCGACGACGTTGGGGGCAGCCGCGCGGTGGGACGGCAGGCTCCAAGAGTGGCCAGCGGCAAACCTGCTCCAGTCCCATGCCTGGGGAGAGGTTCAGGCCCGGGCCGGCTGGGAGACCCGCCGCCTGGAGGTCCAGACCTCAGGCGGCGTGCTTCCGATCTCCGCCCTGGTGACCCCCGTCGGACTGGGCGGCTTCTCGCGCATCTACGTGCCCAGAGGGCCGGTCTGCGCGCCACCAGACCAGGCCGCGTTCAGGGAGGCGATGCAGGCTCTGCTGGAGCTCGGGCGGGAGCGGCGGGCGCTAGCCTTGGAGGTGGAGGTCCCCTGGGCGGAGGGCAGCCTACCGCCCGGCCATCCCTGGCTGGAGTGGGAGCCGGTGCACCCCCGCCAGCCCCTCGCAACCGTCGAAGTGGACCTCAGGAGGGAGCCAGACAGCATCCTTGCCAGCTTTCACTCCAAGACCCGCTACAACATCCGGCTGGCGGAAAGGGGAGGCGTGGTGGTCAGGGAGGACGCGACCATCGAGGAGCTCATCGGCTGCATCCGGGTCACCGAGGCCAGGCAGGGGATCCACCTGCCCAGCAGTCGCCACCTCGCGGCGGTGGCGGAGCAGCTCGGCCAAGCTGTCCACATCCTGGCTGCGGAGGTGGAGGGCGAGGTGGTGGCCGCCATCCTCACCGCCTCTTTCGCGGGACAGACCATCTATCTGTACGGAGGGGCCACCTCGCGGCATCGGGAGCGGATGCCCAACCAGCTCCTCCAGTGGCGGGCGATGCTGCTCGCCCGCGCCGAAGGCTGCCACGGGTACGATCTCTGGGGGATTCCGGAGAACGACGAACCCGACCATCCCTGGCGGGGCCTGGCTCAGTTCAAGCGAGGTTTTGGGGGTCGGCAGATCCGCTACGCGGGGGCCAGATCTATGCAGCTCCATACCGGTGGCAGGGCGGTCTTGGCCCTAGCGGACATGGCGCGCCGCAGGGTGAGGAGCCGGGGACGGCGATGAAGCGGGACGAGGTGCGCGAGAACGGAGATTCCTACTTCCCCACCTACGAGGAGCTGGCCGCCGAACTTCTGGAGGGGCTGGAGAGGGCCTCATTGATCGTCCAGGACGTGGCCCACGAGATCGAGCCGAGCAGCGGAGAGCGGACCTTCCACGCCACGGTTAGGCTTCCGGCCAGCGAGCCGCCCCATCGCTACGCCGCGACCGTGCATTTCCATTGGGACGCGCTGCTCACCTATGTGGGCGCCTACGGACCAGGCAGTGAATGCGAGCTCTACCACGACGAGGAGGAGGTCTGCGGTCACCGGCGGAGCTCGGCTCGGCCGTTCGTGGAGGTGGTGGTGGAGTATGACTTGGGCGACGGCGGCTACCAGCTGAGCGAGCTGACCGAGCTCCAGTCCTGGATCGGGACGGTGAACGGGCTGCTCAGCCGGGCGGTCCCCGACCAGGAGGGACGGGCGGTTCGGGTGGGACTGGTGCTCCGGGAGGGGGGCATGTGGGTTGACCGCTTCTACGCCGAGCAGGCCTGGTATCTGGATCTCAGCGAGCCCCCCCAGGTCGACCCTGCGTGCAGGGTCATCGCCAGCACGCTGAAAGCCACCCCAGCCCTGGCGGACCGGCTGCCGCTGTAGTCCCCCCAGGCTATCGAAGGGCCCAGCTGCCGGTGAGCAACTGGCGGGCCAGCTCCCGAATCGAGATGCCCAGGACCGGGTGGCTCCAGTCCGGGACCAGCTCGGCGGCTCCTCGCAGCAGGTAGGGTCTGGTCAGGAGCCCTGGATGGGGCACCGTCAGCTCCTCGGTCTCCCAGCTCTGCCTCTCGATCAGGATGATGTCCACGTCGAGGGAGCGAGGCCCATGGGCCACGCTCCGGCGGCGGCCGGCCCGCCCCTCGGCCGCTCGGGCCAGGGCGAGCCACTGGGGGCCACTTCTCAGGTCTCGGAGGAGCAGCAGCTGATTCAGAAAGTCCTCCTGAGGCGGTGTGCCGAGGGCATGGGTGTGCCACCGAGGGCTGCTTGCCAGCAGCGCAGCACCAGCCTCCAGCAGGGCGACGGTCCCCAGGTCCAGGTTGACTTCCCGCGGAGCCAGGTTGCTGCCCAGTGCCAGCAGCGCCGTCGTGCCCTGCCTCGGGCCCCTCTCAGCCGGTGCCGGCATCCCGGCTCAGGATGGGGAACGCCGGGAGAGCTCGTCCATCACCCGGGCGACGTCGCGGATCTGGCCCACGTCGTGAACCCGCACGATGTCGGCTCCGTTGGCCACCGACCAGGCCACGGTTGCCGCCGTGCCGAGCAACCGAGTCCCCACCGGGCGCTCGTCCAGGAGCCAGCCGATCAGAGACTTTCGTGAGGTCCCGACCAGGACCGGACATCCGAGCAACCTCAGCTCGCAGAGCCTGCGCAGAACCGCGTAGCTCTGCTGCGGGCCCTTGCCGAAGCCGATTCCCGGGTCAACCACCACCCGCTCCCGCGGGATCCCCGCCTCCTCAGCGATGCGGAGGGAGAAGCGCAGCTCTGCCTGGAGCTCCCCCATGAGATCGCGGTACTGGGGCTCCGTCCGATTGTGCATGCACACCACCGGGACCCTCGCCCGGGCCACCACTCCGGCCATCTCAGGATCACGGCGGAGCCCCCAAACGTCGTTGATCGCGTCGGCCCCGGAGTCGAGGGCCGCCCTTGCCACCTCGGCCTTGCTGGTATCCGCGAAGACCGGCACCGAGAGCTCCCTCCGGATCAACGTCAAGGCGGGCACCAGCCGATCGATCTCATCCGCGGCCGAGACGGGTCGATACCCGGGCCGGGTGCTCTCGGCCCCCAAATCGATGGCGTCGGCCCCCTCGCTGACCAACAGCCGAGCCCTCTCCGCAGCCGCTTCGGGGCTGCTGCCGACTCCGTCTCCGCTGAAGGAGTCGGGGGTCACATTGACCACCCCGAGCAGGTACGTGCGCTCCCCGAACCGCCACACCTGATGGCCCAGCCGCAGGGCCGGTGCCGGCCCCCGGAAGCGCTCCAGCGCCTTCTGGAGCTCCACCACCGGGGGACCTGCCCGCTGCTCCGGAGGAAGGCTGCTCAGCGCTTCCGAGATCGCGCCGATCCGGCCTGAGAGCGACAGGGAAAGGCTGTGGGAGCCGGCGCCGAGCTCGGGCCGGAACTCCGCCAGCGCGACCGCCAGTTCCTCGAGCTTGGCCCCGCCCTCGACCCGGAGGCTGAGCTCACTCTCCCCGCTCAGGGTTGAGAGGTCCGGGTACGGGGTCCGCAGCCTGACCACCGGCACCGGCCGCTGCTCGACGGGCACGGGCAAAGTCTGCGCCAGCTCCTGGCCCGGGTGGCGGCTGATCCCTAGAATCAGGGCGGCATGACAGAGGGCACGAGCGGACCCGGGATGAACGTGGCCATCCTGGGCCACAGCCACGACGGAAAGACGACCCTGGCGGAGTCGCTGCTCTTCGCCGCCGGGGCCTCCCCTCGGCTGGGCTCCACCGACCAGGGAACGGCGCTGCTCGACTACGAGCCGGAGGAGCAGCGCCGCCACATCTCGGTCCAGCTGGGGATCGCCCACCTCAGGTGGAAGGACGTGGGGCTGGCACTGCTGGACACTCCCGGCTTCCAGGACTTCGAAGGAGAGGTGCGGGAGGCGTTGGCGGTGGCGGACGCCGCGCTGCTGGTGGTGGCGGCCACCTCTGGTGGGCTGCTCCCCGTCGGCGCCGAAACCTCCTGGGACCTGATGGCCGAGCGTGGACTCCCGCGCCTGATCGTGATCACCAAGCTGGACAAGGAGCACGCCGACTTCGAGGCCACCTATGCCAGCTTGCAGCAGCGGCTCGACCCCAAGCCGATCGCCCTCCAGATCCCGATCGGCCAAGAGCGCTCCTTCAAGGGAGCGGTCGACCTGCTCTCTGGCCGGGCGATGATCTTCGACGCCAATGGCGGATACGCTGAGGCCGACTGCCCGACGGAGCTTGCGGACCAGGCCGCCAAGCGTCGGCAGGAGTTGGTGGAGGCGGTGGCCGAGACCGACGACGCCCTGCTGGAACGGTACCTGGAGGGCCAGGAACCGTCCCGGGAAGAGCTTCAGGAGGCTCTCCGTCTGGCTTCTTCCCAGGCCAAGCTGGCCCCGGTCCTGGTGGCGGCCCCCATCCAAGCCCTGGGGGCGGGGCCGGTGCTCGACTCCCTGGTCAGCTACCTCCGCCCGAGTGCCAGCGCCGCCCAGGCGCAGGGTTCCCCCACGCTGTTCTTCTTCAAGACCGTGGCCGACCCGTTCGGCAAGATCTCCTACTTCCGGGTGGTGAGCGGGGCCCTCAGGGGCGACGCCCACCTCTTCAACCCTCGCACTGGCGAGGAGGAGCGGATCGCCCGGCCGATGAGGCCCAGGGGCAAGACCCTGGAGCCGGTGGAGCAGCTGGGAGTCGGGGAGATCGGGGCCGTCACCAAGCTTCTCCACATCGGGACCGGGGACACCCTGGGGCCGAAGGGGACGGCCGCCCAGGCCCGGCTGGAGTTCCCGCCCACCTCGTACACCATGGCGATCCGGCCCAAGTCCAAAGGAGATGAGGAAAAAATCAACGCCGGGCTCAACCACATCCTGGAGGAGGACCCCACCCTGCGGATCGAGCGTGATCCCGACACCCATGAGACCCTCCTCCACGGCCTCGGCGACGTCCATCTGGACGTGACCCTGGAGAAGCTGCGGCGCAAGTACCAGGTGGAGGCCCTCCTGGCGGTGCCCCAGGTCCCGTACCAGGAGGCGATCCGCGGCGCCGCGCGGCAGCAGCACAAGTACAAGAAGCAGTCAGGAGGCGCCGGCCTCTACGGCGACTGCACCATCGAGCTCGAACCGCTGCCGCGGGGAGAAGGATTCGTCTGGGAGGACAAGATCTTCGGCGGCTCGATCCCCCAGCAGTTCCGGCCCTCGGTTGAGAAGGGCGTGCGGCAGACCCTAGAGCAGGGGGTTCTGGCCGGCTACCCGATCGTCGACGCCAAGGTCCGGCTGGTGGATGGCTCGACCCATCCTGTGGACGGCAAGGACATCGCCTTCCAGCTGGCCGGCGCCATGGCCATGCGGGAGGCTGTGGAGAAGGCTGGCGCCTACCTTCTCGAGCCCGTCATGGATGTGGAGGTGATCGTCCCTTCAGCCAACATGGGAGACGTGATCGGCCACCTCAACTCCCGGCGGGGCCGCATCGGAGGCATGACCCCGATGGGAGGTGCGCTGGAGCAGGTCACCGCCAAGGTGCCCCTGGCCGAGATGTACCGGTTCCCGGTCGAGCTGCGGGCCATGACCCAGGGCCGCGGCCGCTACAGCATGAGCTTCAGCCACTATGAGGAGGTGCCGCCGCAGGTGGCTCAGCCGATCGTTGAGGCCCGCCGGCAGCTCCTCCATGGCCGGGATTCCGCCACCTCCTGACGGAGTGGTCCCCCGCAGGTGGGGTATGGTTGCACGAGCAACTAAGTTGCTGGATCCAACCGATCTCGTCAGGAGGCCCCATGCCAGCCATCACCGCCAATCCCCTCGCCGTGCCGAGACTTCGTCAGCTCGACGAGTCCCTGACCGTCAGCCGGGCAGTGACCTCGATCACGTCCGCTCCGAACGCTCTGGAGGGTGAGGGCTTCCCGGTCAGGCGCGCGTTCGCCGGGGTGAGCAAGGCCCAGCTGGACCCCTTCGTGCACATGGACCAGATGGGTGAGGTGGAGTACGCCCCCGGGGAGCCCAAGGGCACCCCATGGCATCCCCACCGTGGCTTCGAGACGGTGACCTACATGATCGACGGCTCCTTCCAGCACCAGGACTCAAACGGCGGCGGAGGCCTGATCACCAACGGTGACACCCAGTGGATGACGGCCGGAGCCGGGATCCTCCACATCGAGACCCCACCTGAGCGGCTGGTGGTCTCGGGAGGCCTGTTCCATGGCATCCAGCTCTGGGTGAACCTGCCTGCCGCCCTGAAGTGGGTGGCGCCCCGCTACCAGGACATCCGGGCCAGCAGGGTGACCCTGCTCTCCTCGAGCGACGGGGGGGTGTTGATCCGGGTCATAGCCGGGGAGGTGGATGGACGCCCGGGGCCGGGCATCACCCACACGCCCATCGCTCTGGTCCACGCCACCCTCAGCCGCGGGGCCCAGCTGGTGCTCCCCTGGCGTCCCGACTTCAACGCCCTCGCCTATTCACTAGCGGGAGCGGGGAGGGCCGGGGCCGGCCCCAGGTTCGCGATGGGTCAGCTGGTTGTGTTCGGGGCCGGGGACTACATCAGGATCCAGGCCGATGAGGAGCAGGAGAGCCGCAGTCCAGCCCTGGATGTGCTGATCCTGGGGGGCCGGCCGATCCGCGAGCCGGTCGCCCAGTACGGTCCGTTCGTGATGAACAGCAGTGAGGAGTTGGCGCAGGCGTTCGCGGATTTCCGGGCCGGGAGGCTAGGGACCGTGCCCGCCGGCCAGCTCGAGGGCCGCGGCCGCAGCTGATCCTGCCGCAGGGCAGCGGTGGCGGCGGCACAGCCACGACGCCGTGCCCCAGGGCGCCTAGCAGCTGATCTCCTCTCACTCCCCGAGCCGCCCCGGGACCCGCTCGCGGAGATCAGCCGGGCACGAAGCTGAGCCGCACCCGGCGGAGGTCGGCCTCTTCGTTGGTGTCGATCAGGGCCAGGCTCTGCCACGCTCCCAGCAGAGGACTCCCGTTCAGCACCGGCACCAAGACCGAGCTGCCCAGGACGGCGGGCAGGAGGTGGTCGGCTCCGTGGCCGCGAGGACCGTGCCGGTGCTGGTAGCTGGCGCCTCGGGGCAGCACCTGTCCGAGCCACTCCACCAGGTCGGCTTCGCTGCCAGCGCCCAGCTCAATCAGCACCAGCGCGGCGGTGGCGTGGGGCACGAAGGCGTGGGCCAGGCCATCCCCTTTGCCCGAGCAGAACCTCCGGAGGCTGTCGGTTAGGTCCACCACGATCGCCGTCGACGTGTCGACCCGCAGCTCCTCGGAGATCAGGGCCGCACCCTCAAGCCCGGCGCCCTGGACGCCCGGAGCTCATGGCGTGCCCGGGCCAGGCCCGCCCGAGGCCAGGCCCAGAGCTCCGGCCAGGGCCAGACCCGCCAGCGTCTTGGCATCGCGCAGCCCCCCTCGGCTGGCCAGTTCGGCAATCTGCTGCCCGGTGAACGAGCGGGTCTCCAGCAGCTCGTCGGGGTCGGGATGGGGGTTGCCAACCCGGGTCAGGCCGGTCGCCCGGAAGTACCAGAGCAGCTCGGTGCTGTACCCCGGAGCCAGGAAGGTGGCCCCCAGACCGAGCCAGGACTCGGCCGCGTAGCCGGTCTCCTCGGCGAGTTCGCGGCGGGCCGCCTCGAGCGCGGACTCCCCCGTTTCCCTTCCCCCGGCGGGGATCTCCCACAGGAGTTCTCCGGCCGGATGACGGTATTGCCGCACCAGCAGCACCGAGCCGTCCTCGGCGACGGCCACCACTCCAACCCCTCCTGGGTGGTGCACCACCTCGCGCTCAGCCTCGGCACCGTTGTGCAGCCGGACCCGGTCCACCGTGACACGGATGAGGCGCCCGGCGAAGCGCTCCTGACTGCCGATGAGGACCTCGGGTCCCAGTTCCTGGTTGAGCATGCGGATCTGAGGATAGGCCAATCGAGCCGCCGCTATGATGGCGCCGATGTCGGCTGCTGCTGCCTACCGCAACCCGTACGAACTGACCGCGCTGCAGATTGCCGCGGCGCGAGTCCAGCTCACCTTCCGCTCCCGGCACTGCCGCACCGCGCACCAGCGGCTCCAGATGTCGGACGAACTCCTGGAACATGTGGAGCGCTGCCGGCTCCAGTCCCACAGGTTCATCTCCGGGCGGGTCTGGGAGCAGGTGGCGGCGCTCACCAACTCGGTCGATCCCCGTCTGCGGCTGGAGCTGGGCCGGGATCGTCACCCGGACCATGTCGGCGAGATCCTGTTCGAGGTCCAGGCCCGGCTGATGCGGGCCGCCCAGGACGAGCGGCACCGCGGCCTGGCGCCGGTGATCCCGCTCTTTCGTCAGCCGTAGCTCCGGCGGGGACGGCTCGGCCGTGAGCGACTGGGCCATCACCGCCGGTGGCACCCTCGGCTTCGATGACCTCACCACCCCGGCGGGCACGGTGCACGCCGTCCCCGGCGGATCGGCGCTCTACTTCACCCTGGCGGCCTGCCGCCACTGCCCCGTCCGCCCGGTTGCAGCGATCGGTGCCGATGGAGAGGAGCTGGCATCGCTTCTGGCCCGGCCCGGGGTAGCCCTGGAGGGGGTGGAGCGGATCGCCGGCCCGACCTACCGCTGGCGGGCCGTTCATGGGGCTGACGCCGCAGTTCCCCTCGAGGAGCACCAGGCCCTGGGGGTGTACGAAGGTTGGCGGCCGCGGACACGAGGAGCGGCGCTTCGCAGCCGCATCCTCTTCCTGGGCTCGATGCCGCCCCAGGCGCAGCTCGACCTGCTCGGGTTGCTCCCCGGTTCGCAGTTGGTGGCCCTCGATACCATGCGGGACTTCATCGCCACCCAAAGGGGACTGCTCCTGGAGCTGGCGGCCGCCGCAGACCTCGTGTTCGTCAACCGGGCCGAGCTGGCCGCACTGGCCGGGGCCCAGGGGACGGCGGCCGAGGCGGCCCGCTCCCTGGTCGGCCGGGGCAGGCTTCGGGCTATCGTCCTCAAGGAGGGCAAGGCGGGGGCGACCCTGATAACCGCTACACGGGAGCGATCCTTCCCGGCCGCCAAGGTGGAGCGGGTGATGGACCCGACCGGGGCCGGGGACGCCCTGGCTGGGGGCCTGCTGGGGCGGATGGCCCAGCTGAAGAGGACCGACGAGGCGGCTGTGGAGGAGGCGATGCTTGCCGGCCTCGACTGCGCCGCCAAGGCCATCTCTGGGTTCGGCACGGCTGGCCTGGTGGCCGCGGCAGCTTCCTGACCAACCGGGCGAAGGATCCTGGCCCCCGGGTCAGCTCAGCCACGCCCGCCCCGTCGGCCAAGGGATCTCCGCCCCTGCCGGCCCGGCCGGGGCGGGCGATCCTCAGGGACGAACCGCTCGTCTCCTTCGCCTCGTCACCCCCGGTGGCAGAGTTGGGATGTGGCCGAGCGCTGGCACCGCTGCCGCCACCCGGCCGTGATCGGGACGGCCTAGCGGGCGAGGGCGACTTGAGCGATCTTGACCGCGAGCACGAGCACGGCCACCACCAGGTAGCCGCGGAGGACGAACATGCCGATGCGCTGTGCCCGCGACCACACGGGTGGCTTGAGGTCGGCCAGAGGCGGCATCCGCCACAGGTGGCGATCACCTCCCACCGAGCGCTGGCGCTCGGGGTCGGTCCCCTTTCGCCTCCGGGAGGCTATCTCGAACCAGACCAGGCCGGCGGCACCGATCAGGACCACACCTCCGGTGAAGGGACCAAGGGGCAGGGAGGGGAAGACGGTGGTGACGGTGAGGATGAGGGAGAGCAGGACCAGCACCGAGACGATCACGCTCGCGACCACGTTCTGGCGCATGGAGTTGACCCAGGGGCCCAGCACCTCGGCGTCGTTGCAAAGCAACAGGAGGAACACGATCGCGGAGGGGAGCAGCACTCCCGCGAGGACCTGGACACCTGTGGTCATGAGGCCGAGCGGGGTTCCGGGAATGAGAACGATGCCCGCCGCCAGAGCGATCATGGCGGCGAAGCTCAGGTAGAAACCTTTGGCCTCCCGGATGCTGCGGTGCAGCGAGTGGCGGAGGCCGAAGATGTCGCCGAGGGCGTAGGAGGTGGCCAGGGTCACCGCCGAGGCGCCGATCACTGACGCGTTGACCAGGATCACCGCGAATATGGCCCCCGATGCCGAGCCCGCCTTGTGGCTCAGCCCCTCGGCCACGGTCAGCCCCGACCCGAAATGTCCGGCGAGGTTGCTGTGAGAGAAGGCGAAGGCGGCGGCGATCATCAGCGCGGCCGCACCCGCGGCGGTGAGCACCGCCCCGATCGAGGTGTCGGCGAGCTCGTACTTGAGCCACCTGGTCGTGATCCGCTTGTCGATCACGTTCGACTGCTGGAAGAAGAGCTGCCAGGGGGCGATGGTGGTGCCCACCACGGCGATCACGAACAGCACTGCGGTGGAGTCGAAACCGCCCTTCACGCCGGGGTGGGTCAGACCGGTGAGCACCGGCACCGCCGTGGGGTGCGAGAGCGCCGCCAGGGGGAACATCAGGAGGCTGGTGATGATGAAGACGAACATGAAGCGCTCCCAGCGCTGGAAACTTCCAGTCGCGACCATGGCCAGAAGTCCGATCGCCACGACCGGGACGGAGGCCAGCGGGGTGATCCCGAAGTAGCGCAGGCCGAGGTCCACTCCGATGAACTCGGTCACCAGGGTCAGGAAGTTGAGCAGGACCAGGTCGCCCACCGAGAAGGCCGCCCAGAAGCGCCCGAACCGCTCCCTGATGAGGCGTGCGTGGCCCACGCCGGTCACGGCTCCCAGCCGCACCACCATCTCCTGGGCGACGATGAGCGTGGGGACCAGCAGCACCAGCACCCAGAGCAGAGTGGTCCCGTAATCCTGCCCCGCCTGGGCGTAGGTGGCGACCCCTCCAGCGTCGTTGTCGCCCACCATCACGATCAGACCGGGCCCCATGATGGCGGCCAGCGTCAGGAGCCGGCGAGACCACGAACGCGGGCGACCGGCTTCCCACGCCGGGACGGTGCCGAGGGCGCCGCGAATCGCATCCTCGGGGGCTGGATCGAAGACCGCTGGGCGCGGTGGCGCGAGCGGGCCTTCCTCCTCTGACATCTCCTGACCTCCTGGCGTGGTTACGAGTGCTCGACGTGCCAGTGCACGCCGGGGAGGCCGCCGCAGGTTTGCCTAGAGGCTCACGGCGTGCGCGACAGATGGCGGGCCAGGCGGTCTACTTGAACCGTCCATGCGCACCTCCATGCCCGGGTGGTCGACACCTCCCCAGGCCGCCTAGGAAACGGTCCGGGCCAGCATCGGGAACCGCGCCGCAGCGCGAGCTTATGCTACCAGGGTGAAGTTGTCCCGAGGTCCCCTGGCCCACCCTCCGCGGCGCCTCGCCTCCGGCTAGCCATGTCCTCCTCTCCCGGCTCACCTACCCGCCGCCCTCGAAGGCGGGTGCGGCGCCTGCTCACCAACCGCTCGGTCCAGACGTCGCTGGTCTCGCTGGCCAAGCTCCGGAATCTCTCGCCGGCCGATGAGGAGGGCCGAGGAGTGGGCCAGCTGGTGGACGTGGTGGTGCGCTGGACCGGCAGCGAGCCGTACCCGCTGGTCACGGGGATAGTGCTGCAGCAGGGGGACCGACAGGTGTTCCAGCCCGTGGCCAACATCCTGCGCCTCGACGGCAGGGGAGTGGTGGTCCGCAAGCTCGATCCGGCCGCCGCCGGCTTCGAGCGCCGCGAGGGCGAACTTCGCCTCGTCCGGGATGTCCTCCGGCGGCAGCTGGTGGATGTGGACGGGGTCAAGGTGCTCCGAGCCGAGGACCTCTTCCTGGCGCCGGTTCTCGGTCGCCTTCGACTGGTGGCCGTGACCGGCGGACCGAGCCCCTGGTGGGCGCGACGGGGACCGGGCGCCGCGGTCGGGCGCCGCCGGCTCGTCGACTGGTCGGCGGTCCACCCGTTCGGCGACCCCGGTTCACAACTGCGGTTGCATGTCCCCCACGAGGGCCTGCGGCGGCTCCACGCCGGCGAGCTCGCCGACCTGCTCGAGGAGCTTGATCAGCCGGCCCGCGATGAGTTGACGACGGCCCTGGACCCCGGGGCGGTCGCGGACGCGCTCGAGGAAATGGAGGCGGAGCGGATCGAGGACATCCTCCGCGACGCCCCCCCCAGGCGGGCCGCCGAGCTCATCTCGGCCATGGAACCGGACGAGGCCGTCGACGCCCTCCGAGACATGGAGCGCGCCGAGGCCGACGCCATACTGGCCCACGTGGCGCCCGAGGTCGCGCGCCAGCTCACCGACCTGCTCGGGTATCCGGAGACCATGGTGGGCGGGTTCATGACCACCGCGTTGGCCAAGGCCGCCCTGACGGCCACCGTGGCCGATGTCCGCCGCGAGCTGGCTGCCCAGAGAGCCCACAGTGCCGACATCGATTCCGTGGCGGTGGTCGACGAGAACGGCCGGCTGGTCGCCGACCTCCCCCTGTTTGACCTGCTGGTCGCCGACGACAGCACGGCACTCAGCGAACTGGTGCCGGACTCGCGCCCGGTGACCATCCACCCAGAGGCGTTCCTCGACGAGGTGGTCACCAGCCTCACCGAGGCCAGAGCCTCATCGGTGGTCGTCGTCGACCCTGAGGGCAGGCCCATGGGCCGGGTGCTCGCTGACGACGTGATCGATGCGCTCAAGGAAGGCGGGCTGAGGCTCAAGCTGCCCTGGCTCTTCCACTGAGGGCCGAGCAGGCCGTGGCTTGCGGCCGGCCGGGCAGGTGGGCCGGCCGGATATCCTGGGCTCGGAATGGCTTTCGACCAGATGGCTGACTTTGAGCGCGCCCTCGTCATAGTGGCCCATCCCGACGACGCTGAGTTCGGAGCCGCCGGCACGGTCGCACTCTGGGTGGACCGCGGCGTCGAGGTCGACTACGTGATCTGCACCGACGGAGCCGCTGGTGCCGCCGACCCCGACATCGACACCTCCAGGCTGCCCGCGATCCGCCAGGAGGAGCAACGGCAGGCGGCCGATATCCTGGGAGTGAAGGATGTCGTCTTCCTGGGACACCCCGACGGCGGGCTCCGGGCCAGCGACGAGCTCCGCCGCGAGCTGGTCCGCCTGATCCGACGCTACCGGCCCGATCGGGTCATCTGCCAGAACGCGGTGCGCAACTACGCCAGCCTCTACGGCAACCACCCCGACCACCTCGCCGCCGGCCGGGCCGCGATCGAGGCGATCTACCCCTATGCCCGGAACCCCCTCGCCTTCCGGGAGCTGCTGGCTGAGGGCCTGGAGCCCCACTCGGTGCGCGAGGTGCTGGTCTCCGGCACCGACTCCCCCGACTACTTCGTGGACGTCGCCACCACGCTGGAGCGGAAGTTTGAGGCCCTGGCGTGCCACCGCAGCCAGCATCCTGCCGGCCAGGACCCGCGTCCTCGGGTCCTCACGCGAATGGCCCAGGCGGGTGAGGCGCAAGGGATCGCCTACGCGGAGTCCTTCCGCCGGCTGAGCAGCCAATAGGCTGGTGTCCAAGCGCACCGTCACCGTCCTGCACGGCGACCAGACCGGCGAAGAGTTGCTCATCGAGGCGCTGAGAATCCTGGAGGTGCCCGCGCTGGCCGCACACCTCACCTTTGAGCATGTCGATCTCAGCCTGGCGGCCCGACGCGCCAGCGGCAACGAGGTTGTCCACCGGGCGGCCCGCCTGATGCGGGCGAGCGGCCTCGGGCTCAAGGCGGCCACCGTGACCCCTGAGGGGCTGGACGAGGTGAGCAGCGCCAACGCCATCCTCCGGGCCGAGTTGGGCGGGGATGTCATCGTCCGCACCGGGCGGCGCATCCCTGGGGTTGCTCCCCTGGGGGGCGTGCATGCTCCGATCACGGTGGTCCGGATGGCGGTCGACGACGCCTACGGGGCGCTGGAGTGGCGGGTCGGTCGGGGTCCTGACGAACTGGCCTACCGCACCACCAAGATCGGCCGGGAGCACTGCCTACGGGTGGTCGAGTACGCCTTCAACGATGCCGCACGCACCGGGGCCACCGTCTTCGGAGGCCCCAAGTTCACCGTCTCCCGAGTCTACGAGGGGATGCTCAAGGAGGAGATGGACGCGGCTGCTCTGCGCCACCCGTCGGTCGCCTACGAGCCCCACCTGATCGACGCTACCTTCGCCCTGATGCTGACCCGTGACGACGCCCTGGTGATACCGGCCCTCAACCGCGATGGCGACATCCTCTCCGACCTGGTGCTGGCCCTCTTCGGGACCCTGGCCGGAAGCGAGTCGCTCCTCATCGGTTTCGAGGATGCCGTCCATCCCCAGGTGGTCATGGCCGAGGCCCCCCACGGAACAGCCCCGGCGCTGGAGGGGCGCGACATCGCCAACCCCATGGCCATGATCCTGGCCGCAGCGGCGCTGCTGGAGCACTCCGGCGACGCCCCCCTTGCCCGGTGCGGCGGGGCGGTCAGGGCGGCGACTATGAAGGCGGTCTTCGACGGGGTGCGTACCGCCGACCTGGGCGGGCAGGCCCGCACCGGGGAATTCACCACGGCGGTCCTGGAGCGGCTCCAGGTCTGACCCTGCACCTTGGGGGGACCAGGTGATCTCCTCCGGGCTGGGTATACTCGGGTGGAGGAAGAGATGGACATCTTGGCGTTCCTGAGAGAGAGAGCCGGAGCCTTCCGCTGCCCCATGTGTCGCCGCTCCTTGGCCGACTGCAAGCTGAGGCAGCTCGACCACGAGGGCCCCAAGTATACAGTCGAGGTGACCTGTCGCAACTGCGAGCTGGCCTTCCTGGTGGCGCTGGAGTTGGCCAACAGCGACGTGGTGGAGGCCGAGAGGGACGGTGAGCAACCTGAGCTGGTAGCCGGTGCCGCCCCTCGGGGGGACCCCATCTCCAACGACGAGTTGCTGGAGCTTCACCGAGCGCTGAGCCGCCACTCCGGCCTGATCACCGACCTGCTCCAGGAGAGAGCGGACGGCTGACGCCCCTGGCTTCGGGCTGCTCTCGGCGCCCATCTACCTCGACCACGCCGCCACCACGCCGATCCGAGCCGAGGTGCTGGAGGCGATGGCTCCGGCGCTGGTCCAGAGCTTCGGCAACCCGTCCAGCGTTCACAGCGTCGGTCGGGCAGCGAGGGCGCTCGTGGACACCGCTCGAGATCGGCTCGCCGGGGTGCTCCACGCCCGTCCTCGGGAGATCGTCTTCACCGGTGGCGGCAGCGAAGCCGACAACCTGGCTCTGCGGGGCGTGAGTCGCCGGGCGAGCCGGAAGGGAAGCCACCTGATCGTGTCCGCGGTCGAGCACGAGGCGGTCCTGGAGACCGCGCGGGACCTCGAGCAGTTCGGCTGCGAGCTCACGGTTCTTCCCGTCGACCGCTCCGGGCGGGTGCGGTGCCAGGACCTCGCGGCCGCGCTCCGACCCGACACCGTCCTGGTCTCGGTGATGCTGGCCAACAATGAGGTGGGTACCGTCGAGCCAGTGCAGGAGCTGGCGGCTCTGGTCCATGAGCGCTCCCAGGCCGTCTTCCACACCGACGCCACCCAGGCCCTGGGCAAGCTGTCGGTCGATGTCAGTGAGCTGGGGGTGGACATGCTCACCATCTCAGCCCACAAGGTCTGCGGGCCCAAGGGGGTGGGGGCCCTCTATGTCCGCCACGGGGTTGAGCTCGACCCGATCATCACCGGGGGCGGTCAGGAGCGGACCCGACGCTCGGGCACCGAGAACGTGCCCGGGATAGTCGGCCTTAGCGTTGCCGCCGAGCTGGCGGATGCGGAGCGGACCTCAGAGATGGCCCGCCTGGGCGGGCTGGCGGCCCGACTCGGCCAGCTGGTCCAGGCCGGGGTTCCCGATGCCCTCGCCACCGGGGCGCCTCCAGGGCAACGGCTCCCTAACTTCGTGACGTTCGCCTTTCCCGGAATCGAGGGTGAGCTTCTCCTGCTCCGGCTCGACCGGGCCGGCCTCTGCGCCTCGGCGGGCTCGGCCTGCACCAGCGGCTCGATCGCGCCATCCCATGTTCTGCTGGCCATGGGCTTTTCCCCGGGGTTGGCGTCCGCCCACCTGCGGCTGACGCTGGGCCGGAGCACCACCGCCGCGGAGGTAGAGCGAGCGGGACAGCTGATCTCGAGAGAGGTGGCGGCCCTGGGCCAGGCCCCCGCCTAGACCTGCCCAGCCAGGGGCCGCCTCGATCAGAAGCCCCGGCCCCGGGCCGGGTCTGGCTAAAATAGGTGCGTGCAAGTCGGATTACTGGGCCAGGACCCGGTGGCGATGCGGATCTCTTCAAGGGCCCACTACGGGCTGCGGATGATGACCGAACTGGCCAAGTCACACGGCGGCCCGCCCCTCAGCCTGGCCGAGATCGCCCGTCGGGAGAGCATGCCGCTCGCCTACCTTGAGCAGCTGGTGGCCCCGCTGCGCCGGGCCGGTGTGGTCGAGGGGACCAGGGGCCTCCACGGTGGCTACCGGCTAGCGCGACCCCCAGGGGATGTAACGGTTCTTGAGATCGTGGAGCTCATGGAAGGCCCGGTAGTACCGGTCGAGTGCCTGGCCGAGGGCTACCGGCCGGGTTCCTGCGGCCGGGAGCCTGAGTGTCTCAGCCGCCCGCTCTGGGGCAGGCTGCAGCAGGCGGTCAGGGCAATCCTGGGCGGGACCACCCTGGCAGACCTGATGCGGGAGCCGTGGCCGGCCGAGCCGGGGAGCCCGGTCGCGCGGGCCGACCTGGGCCGCCAGGTGGGACAAACCGTCGGTGTCTGACTCGGTGGGCGAGTCTGCGCGGCTCGAGATCCGCGCGCTGGAGGTCCAAGTCGAGGGCAAGCAGATCCTCTCGGGGATCGACCTGTCCATCCCCCGGGGGGAGGTGCACGCCCTGATGGGCCCCAATGGGGCCGGGAAGACCAGCCTCGGCTACGCCGTCATGGGCCATCCCAAGTACGAGGTCACCGGGGGAGACGTGCTCTGGAAGGGCCGGAGCCTGCTGGGGATGCTCCCCGAGGCCCGTGCCCGGATGGGGCTCTTCCTCAGCCTTCAGTACCCCACCGCGATTCCTGGGGTGACCACCGTCAACTTCCTCCGGGCTGCGCTCAAGGGCCAGGGCAAGGAACTGCCCGCGCGCCAGTTCCTGGACCTGATCAGGAAGGAGGTGGCGGCTCTCAAGATGGACCCGTCCTTCATGTCCCGGTACATCAACGACAACTTCTCGGGTGGCGAGAAGAAGCGCATGGAGATAGTCCAGCTGGCAGTTCTCCGTCCCGAGATGGCCATCCTGGACGAGACCGACAGCGGCCTGGATGTTGATGCCCTGAGGACCGTGGCCGACGGCGTCAACCGGGTGCGGCGTGACGGGATGGGGATTCTGATCATCACCCACTACCAGCGCATCCTCGACTACGTGGTCCCCGACCGGGTGCACGTCATGGCCGCAGGCCGGGTGGTCGCCTCCGGCGGCGGGGAGCTGGTCGACCGCATCGAGAAGGATGGATACGACCCCATCCTGCGCGAGGCGGGCGTGGAGCAGGGAGTGGCGGCGGTGTCCGCGGGCTCTCCGGGGTAAAATACCCGAAAGCAGGTCTGATTTATCTCCCCCGGTGGGGTTTGCGAGGGAAGTCGAGATGGCAGTTGCGGCGAAGGACCTGACCAAGGACTACAAGTACGGCTTCAACGACGGCGACGAGTTCGTCTTTCGCTCGGAACGAGGCCTCTCTCCGGAGGTGGTGGCTGACATCTCCCGGCGCAAGGGCGAGCCCAGCTGGATGCTGGAGTTCCGGCTCAAGGCCCTGGAGCACTTCCGTCAGCGACCGATGCCGACCTGGGGGGCTGACCTCAGCGGGATCGACTTCGACGACATCTACTACTACGTGCGCCCGGCCGAGGAGCAGGGCCGCACCTGGGACGAGGTCCCCGAGGGGATCAAGCGCACCTTCGACCGGCTCGGGATCCCCGATGCGGAGCGAAAGTTCCTGGCCGGGGTCTCGGCCCAGTACGAGAGCGAGGTGGTCTATCACTCCATCCGCGCGGATCTGGAGAGTCAGGGAGTGCTCTTCGCCGACTGCGACACCGGGCTCCGCGAGCACCCCGAGATATTCCGCAAGTACTTCGGGACGGTGATCCCCCCCAACGACAACAAGTTCGCCGCGCTCAACTCCGCCGTCTGGTCAGGTGGGTCCTTCGTCTACGTGCCCAGGGGGGTCAGGGTGGAGATCCCCCTGCAGGCCTACTTCCGCATCAACATCGAGAGCATGGGCCAGTTCGAGCGGACCCTGATCATCGCCGAGGAGGGCAGCTTCGTCCACTACATCGAGGGCTGCACCGCGCCCACCTACAGCAAGGACTCACTCCACAGCGCGGTGGTGGAGATCATCGCGATGCCCCATGCCCACGTCCGCTACACCACCATCCAGAACTGGTCCAACAACGTCTACAACCTGGTCACCAAGCGCGCCATCGCCAAGGAGCACGCGGTGGTGGAGTGGATCGACGGCAACCTGGGCAGCAAGGTGACGATGAAGTACCCCTCCATCTACCTCATGGGCGAGGGGGCCCACGGCGAGGTGCTGTCGGTGGCCTTCGCGGGGGATGGACAGCACCAGGACGCCGGCGCCAAGGTGATCCATGTCGCCCCCAACACCACCAGCACCATCGTCAGCAAGTCGGTGAGCAAGGGCACTGGGCGGACCTCGTACCGGGGCCATCTCAAGGTCTACCCCAAGGCCTACGGCGTCCGCTCCAGCGTGCGCTGCGACGCTCTGCTCCTGGACGAGAAGGCCCGCAGTGACACCTACCCCTACATGGACGTGGAGGCCGAGGACGTCCAGATTGGTCACGAGGCGAGCGTCAGCAAGGTCGGCGACGAGCAGCTCTTCTACCTGCAGTCGCGGGGGATCTCCGAGGCCGAGGCCACGGCGATGATCGTCAACGGCTTCATCGAGCCCTTCGTCAAGGAACTGCCGATGGAGTACGCCCTGGAGCTCAACCGGCTGATCACCCTGCAGATGGAGGGTAGCGTCGGGTGAACCAGCGCCAGCAGCCGCGCTGCGGTCATCCGGGGCAGCTGAGCCGCCCTTGACCGAGATCGCCGCACCTGCCCCGCTGACGCGGGAGGAGGCAGCTCCAGTCGCCCTGCCGGGTGGTGACCCGGCCTGGCTGGCGGCGATTCGCCAGGCCGCCGCGGCCGCCTACCGGGAGGCTCCCTGGCCGTCCTCCGCACGGGACGAGGACTGGCACCGGACCCCCCAGATCGAGCGGCTGGACCCAGCCAGCTTCGCCGTGGCCGTGGGAGGCGGGAAGGATCTGCCGGAGTACCTCCGGCTGGCCCTGGCGCGCCCGCCGGCTGGTGCGGGCGCCCTGGCGACCCTGGTCTCGGACCAGCGGGGCAACCTCGAGCTGGGGACCTCCGCTCCGCCTGTGGTTCTCGAACTGGAGGCGGGGATCGAGGCCGAGCCGGAGCTCTGGCGCTCGGTGCTGGGCACGGTGGCGGCCCCCGGCCTGCGCAAGTGGGTTTCCCTCAACACGATCCGAGCTAGGGGCGGTGCCTGCATCCACGTGGGGAGGGGTCAGTCGCCCGATGGCTACGTCCGGCTGGTGCACGGAGTCGACCAGGGGAGCATCAGCTTCCCGCGCGTTCTTATCAAGTTGGAGGAGGGTTCCAGCCTCACCGTCCTGGAGGAGTGGGTCTCGCCGGAGCGCGACGCCTCGGTCCTGGCTCCGGTCGTGGAGGTCGAGCTGGCCCGTGGGTCCCACCTCACCCACCTGGTGCGGCAGACCTGTGGCGACCGGACCATCGTCCAGTCCACGGTCCGGGTCAATGTTGGCCAGGAGGCCCGCTACGATGGCCGCTGGATCATGCTCGGCTCCGCCTGGCTCAAGAGCCACCTCGAGGTCCTGATGCTGGGGGAGGGGTCGGACGCCCGTCTGGTGGGTCTCTGCCTCGGAGACGGCAAGCAGCACTTCGACGTCCAGACCCTCCAGGACCACATCGCCCGTGGCGCCGTGAGCGACCTCCTCTACCGGGTCGCGGTGGCCGGCCAATCGCGCTCGGTCTATGCGGGGCTGATCCGGGTCGAGGAGGGGGCCCAGAAGACCAACGCCTACGTCCAGAACCGCAACCTGCTGCTGAGCCCGGTGGCCAAGGCCGACAGCAATCCCACCCTGGAGATCCTGGCCAACGACGTTCGCTGCACCCACGGTTCCACCGCTGGCCGGATCGACGACAACCACCTCTTCTACTGCCAGAGCCGGGGGATTGGGCGGGAGCAGGCTCGCCGACTCATCGTCGAGGGCTTCTTCGCCGATGTCATCGACTCCTTCCCCGAGGGCGATCTGCGCGAGAGCACCGGCCGCCTGGTCCTTTCCGGGCTTGAGCGCTTGGTCAGGTCCGGGGCGCTGGTCGGCTCCACCCCGGACCCCTGATGGCGGAGTGGATCCGGATCGGCGACGCCGCGGCGATCCCTCGGGGTCACGCGGCCCGGGTGGACGTGGGCGACCTGCCGATCGCGGTCTTCAACGTGAACGGTGAGTTCCACGCCCTGGATGACACCTGCAGTCACGCCATGGCCGCTCTCTCCGAGGGCGAGCTCCACCCGGACAGCTGCTCGGTGGAATGCCCGCTGCACGGCAGCCAGTTCGACCTGAGAACCGGCGAGGCGGTCTCGCTGCCTGCGGTCGAGCCGGTCCGGGTTCACCGGGTGGAGGTCAGGGAGGGGGAGCTCTGGGTGGCAGTCAGCGAGGGGGCGCCGTGAGGACGGCGACGCTAGACGCCAGCCGGGTCGCATCTGACTTCCCGATCCTCCGGGAGCGGGTCAATGGCCATCGACTGGTCTACTTGGATAACGCGGCGTCGTCCCAGAAGCCGGAGGTGGTGATCGATGCCATCTCGGACTACTACCGGACGGCCAACGCCAATGTCCACCGGGGGGTCCACGCCCTCGGCGAGAGGGCCACCGAGGTTTTCGAGGGGGCTAGGGTGGCGGTGGCCCGGCTGGTCGGCGCTGAGCCCAGGGGGGTGATCTTCGTCCGGAACACCACCGAGGGGATCAACCTCGTGGCCCAAGCGTTCGCCCGAGAGCGATTCGGGCCCGCCGACCGAATCGTCTGCACCGAGATGGAGCATCACTCCAACCTGGTGCCCTGGCAGCGGGTCCGGGACCAGACCGGCTGCCAGCTGGAGTTCATCCCGGTCACCGCCGACGGGCAACTGGACTTGGAGGCGGCGGCGAGACTGCTCCAGCCGCCAACCCGGTTGGTGTCCGTCTCGCACGTCAGCAATGTCCTGGGGACGATCAACCCGGTCGCCGAGCTCATCGAGTGGGCGCACCGCGAGGGAATCGTGGTGTGCGTCGACGGGGCTCAGGCGGTGCCCCATATGCCGGTCGATATCGAAGCGTTGGACGCCGACTTCTACGCGTTCTCCGGCCACAAGATGTGCGGCCCGACCGGGATCGGGGTCCTCTATGGGCGGCCTGAGCTGCTCGAGGCCATGGAGCCGTTCTTGACCGGAGGCTCGATGATCTCGGTGGTGACCCTGGAGCGGACCACCTGGGACGAGATTCCGCACAAGTTCGAGGCGGGCACCCCGGACATCGCCGGGGCGGCCGGGCTCTGGGCGGCGGTGGACTACCTGGAAGACATCGGGATGGAGGCCATCTTCCAACACGGGGCGGAGCTCACCGGGTACGCCGACGAGGTGCTCTCGGGCGTCCCCGGACTCACCCGCTACGGCCGCCCCAGCCCCCAACAGCCGGGGATCATTTCCTTCAACCTGCAGGGGGTCCACCCGCACGACGTGGGCACCATCCTGGACCGCAGCGGGGTCGCGGTCAGAGCTGGCCACCATTGCTGTCAGCCCCTGATGCGCCGGCTCGGGGTGGCGGCCACCACCCGGGCCAGCCTCTACCTCTACAACACCCGCGAGGACGTGGATGCGCTGGTGGAGGCGCTCGGCGACGTGAACCGGATCTTCGGCAGCTGATCTCGGCTCCGCTGGCGTGCGCCGGCAGCTCTGGTCGCGCGGCGGTGGCCCGGCTCGGCCCTAAACTATCGAGCGACAGCGTCGTCTGGCCGTCCCGCGGGGGTGCAACGGTGCCTCTGCTGTGGCGGCACCCCAAGAAAAGGAGGTAGTGCCCATGGTCGAAGGTATATCTAAACGGACTCTCACCATCTTGGGGACCGACTGAGGACTTTGGCCGGGACCTGAAGTTCTAAGACGCGCTGGTCAACCACGGATAGCGGATCCGGACAGGCGGTCCGGGCCGGTGGGCGTCCCGCGTCGGAAGTTCTCAACTCGCGAGCCCTAACGGCGGGGATCGGAGCTCGACTCCGGTCCCCGCTTGCAATTCCCAGGGCGGGGTAGGATTAGCAGGTGGCGCAGGCTAATCCGGCCAGCTTCGACGACGAGCTCTTCCGGGAGATCATCCTGGACCACTACCGGCATCCCCGTCACCGGGGCTTGGTGGAGCCCGCCGATGTCGCGACCCACGGCTACAACCCGCTCTGCGGTGACGAGGTCGACATCAGCCTGCGGGTCCGAGAGGGCCAGGTCGAGGAGGTCGGGTTCGAGGGCCAGGGCTGCTCGATCTCGATGGCAGCGGCCTCGATGATGAGTGAGGAGATCCAGGGCAAGTCCCTGGACAGTGCCAGGGACCTGATCGGCAGCTTCCGGGCCATGCTCCTGGAAGGTAAGGACCCCACCACCGTCGGGGAGCTCGGCGACCTGGAGGCGCTGGCGGGGGTGCGTCGCTATGCGGCCAGGGTCAAGTGCGCCATGCTGCCCTGGACCGCGCTGGAGGCCGGGCTCGATCAGCTGGAGGGTAGGGATGGACGAGCCAGGGCCTGAGACCGAGGCAGCAGCAGCTCCCGAAGCCCCGACGGCCGCCATCCTGAGGGCGACGGGAGATGACGTCCACGAGGCTTTGCGCGAGGTGATCGACCCCGAGTTGGGCCTGGACATCGTCAGCCTGGGGTTGGTCTACGGCGTGGAGGTGGACCAGGAGGGGGATGCGGTCGTGACCATGACGCTGACCACCCCGTACTGCCCGCTGGGCCCCATGCTGGAGTCCCAGGTCCACATGGCCACCCAGTTCCTGCCGGGAATCCGCGAGGTCAGGGTGGACCTGGTCTGGAACCCCCCCTGGGACCCCCATACCATGGCGTCGGACGAGGCCAAGCTGGAACTGGGGCTTTACTGAGAGCGGCGCTCCCGGTCGACCTCGGAGCGACCCACCAGCTGCCAGGCTGCAGGTAGCAGCGCGGTTGCTAGGACTGCCTTCAGGGCGCCCCCGAGCAGGAACGGGGTGACCCCCAGGGCCAGCGCCTGGCCCCCGCCCAGGTGGCGCCGAAGGCGTAGACCACCGCGTTCCCTGCCACCAGCGCCAGGACCAAGGGGAGCGGATGGCGCTCGAAGCCGCGGCGGGCCAGCATCCCCAGGACGGCGGCCGCAAAGCTGAAGCCCACGATGTAGCCGACGCCGGGCGAGGCGAGGATCGAGAACCCACCCGGACCCCCGGCGAACCAGGGCACCCGGATCATTCCGGCCACCATGAAGAGCACCATCCCAGCAGCGCCGCGGCGCGTCCCCGCCGCCGGCCCGCCCAACAGCACTGCGAAGGTCTGGCCGGTCGGGGGGATCGGCGTGAAGGGGAGCCGGGCCGACAGCTGGGCCGCCCGCCCCACCAGCCCGGCGTAGCCGAGGACCACCAGGGTATCCCGCACCCGGTCCCCGGGGATCAGGTCGGCGAGGACCAGCCGAGGGCGCGCCGAGATGGCCATCTGCAGCACCGCTGGGACGCCACCGGGGTCAGCCGCCCTCTGTCAACACGGCGGGACCGCCAATTCGAACTCGGGAGCGCACCCGCTGGCCAGCTGACCCGAGGGCCTGCCCCAGCCCCCATCATGGACGGATGAGCAGTGGAGGCCCCCAAGCTGCGGGGGAGGTGGTGGGAACGGGCCCGGTCCCGCCCCAGGAGCTGGAGTCGGCGGGACCTCCGCCCTCGTACAAGGGGCCCAGTGCGCTGGCGGCCGTGGACCTAGGCAAGCGCTTCGGATCCAAGGTTGCGGTCGAACACCTCAACCTGGAGGTGTTCTGCGGCGAGATCTTCGGGTTCCTGGGTCCCAACGGGGCCGGCAAGACCACCACCATGAAGATGGCCCTTGGGCTGATCCGGCCCAGCTCAGGGAGGGTCGAGATATTCGGTCAGGACGTGGCGCGGCACCGGTCTGCGGTGCTCCCCCGGGTGGGGCCCTTGGTGGAGACCGCCGCCCTCTATCTCCACCTCAGCGGCCGGGATAACCTCAGAGTTCTAGCGGCGCCTCTGGGAGGGGTTACCTCCAGCCGGATCGATGCACTCCTGGAATTGGTGGAGCTGCGGGATCGGCAGCGAGACCGGGTCTCCAGCTATTCGCTGGGGATGCGACAGCGGCTGGGGCTGGCGATCGCGCTGCTCCACGACCCGGAGCTCCTGATCCTGGACGAGCCCGCCAACGGGCTGGACCCGGCCGGCATCCGGTCGATCCGATCTCTCCTCCGGCAGCTACGGGACTCGGGCAAGACCGTATTCGTCTCGAGTCACGTCCTGGGCGAGGTGGAGCGGCTCTGCGACCGGGTGGGCATCCTGCGGCGGGGCGAGCTGATCCGGGTGGGCCGGATCGAGGAGCTACGGGACTCCGGTGGGCCCTTCCTGGTGGAGGTCGAGGATGCCGCGGGGGCGCTCAACCTGATCCACTGCCAGCCCTGGGGCCAGGAGGCCCGGCTCGACGCCCAGGGGCGGATTGTCACCGAGGCGCCGGGGGGGAGCGGGCGGGAGCTGAACGGGATGCTGAGCCGGGCCGGGTTCGTCCCCGAGGCGCTCAGCCGCCAGCACCGGGACCTGGAGGAGATCTTCCTGGAGCTCACCGGAGACGGCTCGTGACTGCGGGTAGCGCCCCCACTCCGGCGCTGGCCAGTCTCCACTGGGCCCGCCCTCGCTTCGGCGGAGCGGTGCGGGGGGAGTTGCTCAAGCTGCGCCGGCAGCGGCCGACGCTGGTGATGACCACGCTCGGGGTCCTCTTCCTGGCCGTGGTCATGCTGGTGTACGCGACCAACCCGACCCTGCAGGCGCAGCTGGTCCACCACCCCCTCAGCGGCTTCTACGGGATCCTCAGTCCGCTGCAGCTCTTCTTCACCATGGGCGCGGGGATCGCCATCCTCCTCACCGCCTCTCGGCTGCTCGGCATGGAGTACGACCTGGGCACCATCAGGGTGCTGCTGGGGCGGGGCACCGGCCGCTGGCAGATGCTGTTCGCCAAGCTCGTGGCGGTGGCGATTTACGCGCTGGTCCTGCTGGTTGGGTTCACGCTGCTGGCGGCCGTTGGGACTCTGGTCGTGGTGCAGCATCAGACCGGATCGGTGGGGTTGCTGGAGCAGCTTCCCGGGGTGGCCTGGGGCAACTTGGGACTGGCGCTGCTCGCCTGCGCGATCAGTGAGTTTTCCTGCATCCTGCTGGCGCTTGCGATGGCATCCCTGCTGCGCTCGGTGACCGGCGGGATGCTTCTCGCGGTGCTCTTCTTCCCCGTCGACAACGGTCTGGCGGTGGCGCTTCCACAGATGCAGCACGTCACCGGTGCGGCGGGGTGGGCGGAAGCCACGGCGTTCCTTTACGGACCCAGCCTCAACCGGCTGCCAGGGCTGCTCCAGCTGCACCGGCCCCAGCTTTACGCCGGCCTGGCCACACCCGCGGTCCACACGTCGCTGCCCGAGACGCTGGCGGTGGTCGGGGCCTGGTGGCTCTTGCTGCTGGCCCTCTCAGCCCTGTCTCTGAGCCGCCACGATGTCCTCTCCTGAGCAAGTGCGTCCCGGTGAAGCCCTCCCGGCGGGGAGTGCAAGATTGCGCCGTGAGCTCTGGCGCTGAGCTCGGGGAGCGCGAGCGCCAGCTCCTCGACCGCTTCGTGGAGCTGCTCTACTCGGACCGCGAGCGGCTCAACCTCACCCGGGTTCCGCGCGCCGAGGCCGAGCGGCGACACATCCAGGAGTCGCTCGACCTCGTGCCCCTGCGCGACTGGTCGCCGGGCGACCGGGTCCTCGACCTGGGCAGTGGCGGGGGCCTCCCAGGGATCCCGCTGGCGATCGCGGTGCCGGCGGTCTCGATGACCCTGGTCGAGAGGGACCGGGCCAAGGCCGCCTTCCTGCTCAGCTGCCTCGGCCAGCTGGGCCTCGGCTCCGTGCGGGTGGCGGTCGGCGATGCCGGCGAGCTGGCCGCGAGACCCGGCTTTGAGCTGGCCCAGGTGCTGGTGTCCAGGGCGGCGGTGCCAGTTCCCCGCCTCCTCCGACTGGCCGGTGCTCTGCTCGCCCCGGGGGCCGAAGCACTTGTCCACGTCGGCGAGTCGGTGGCCATCGACACCAGGCTCGAACAGGCCGCCGCCCGGGCCGGCCTTGAGGGGCTGCGCTTGGAGCGATCCGGCAGCAGCCGGTTGATGCGCTTTCGGAGAACCGCCCGGCTCTAGCCTGGTGAGGCGGCCGAAACCGGTATCCCCTGGCGCCATACCTGCAGCGGCTCCAGGTCAGGCCGCCAGGCGAACGCCCCCTCGTGGTCGGCGTCCCAAAGCACCAGGTCCGCCACCAGCCCGGGCTCGACCCGACCCCGGTCGGCCAGCCCCAGCGAGCGGGCGCCGCCGGCGGTGGCAGCACTGAGCGCCTGATCGACGCTCAGCCCCAGCTCGGTGACGGCCAACCAGACGATGAGGCTCATCGAGGTCGCTCCCGAGGTACCCGGGTTGTGGTCTGTCCCCAGCGCCACGGTCACCCCGGCTGCCGCCAGGGCCCTGGCCGGCGGCGTCCTGCCCAGCGCCAACGCGGTCACGGGGCAGAGTGTCGCCACGGTTGAGCTTCCGGCCAGGGCCGCGACCTCGGAGTCACCTATGGCCAGCAGATGGTCGGCAGAGTGGGCCCCGAGCTCCACCGCCAGATCGGTAGCGCCGGTGAGGGCGAGCTCGTCGGCGTGGACCCGCAAGCGCATGCCGGCCGCCCGGGCGGCGCCGAGGATGTGGGCCGACTCGGCGACGGTGAAGGCCCCCTCGTCGCAGAAGACATCGCAGAAGCCTGCCCCCCTGGCGTAAGCCTCCGCGGTCCACCCGGCCACCTCCTCGACGAACTCCTGGCGCCGCCCCTGGTACTCCGGCGGCAGCGCGTGAGCTCCCAGGAAGGTGACGGTGAGGTCGGGGAGGTCTCTTTGCGCTGCCAGCTTGTGGAACAGCTCCACGGCCCCCAGTTCCCCGTCCCGGTTGAGCCAGTAGCCGGTCTTGACCTCCACGGTGGTGGTGCCGAGACGGAGCCACTGGCGCAACCGGTTCCGCAGCCCCAGCTCCAGCTCCGCCCAGCCGGCCTGGCGCGTGTCGAGCACGGTGGCGTTGATCCCGCCTCCGCCAGCTGCGATTTCCGCGTAGCTGGCCCCGCGGGTCCTGGCGGCGATCTCGGCCAGCCGGGGGTGGGCGTAGAGGGGATGGGTATGGCTGTCGATCAGGCCCGGGGTGAGGAGAGCGCCACGGCAGTCGTACACGAGGACCTCCCCAGCCGGCGTCAGCGAACCGCTGGGCCCGACCTTGGCAATCAGTCCGTCCTCGATCAGCACCGCCATCCCCTGCCCGGGTGGCGCCCCGGGGGTGATCAGCCGTCCCACCCGCTCGAGCAGAAGCCTCACGGGGGCCCTTCCGCCAGCGCCGCACGCCAGCGCGGCTCCAGTCCCTCCAGGGAGGTGGTGAGCCGCTCGGCGACGCTCCCGAGACGGAGGTGGTGGCCGTCCCTCACCACCTCCTCGCCCCCCACCACCACCGAGCGCACTTCACTGGCGCTGGCGCCGAACACCACCCGCTGGACCAGGTCAGCGAGGCTCGCTCCAGCCAGCCGAGGGCTGTCGAGGTCGAGCGAGATGAAGTCCGCGAGGAGTCCCGGACGCAGCGCCCCAGCCTCCCAGCCGAGCGCCGCCGCTCCCTGGCTGGTGGCGGCGGCAAGCAGGGCTTCGGCGCTGAGCCGACCGCGCCGGCCGCTGACCAGCCGCAGGTCCAGCTCCACCGCCCTCGCCTCCTCGAAGAGGTCCACCACGGCGTTGCTGTCGCTCCCCAGGCAGAGCTGGCTGCCGGCATCCGCGAGCTCATCGGCGGGGCAGACCCCATCCCCCAGATCACGCTCGGTGGTGGGGCAGACGCAGACTCTGGTCTCCGAGGCCCCCAGCCGCGAGATGTCCTCCGGGGTCAGATGGATGGCGTGAACCGCGGTGGCGTCGGGCGAGAGTGCTCCGCAGGAGTCGAGGAGCTGGGTCGGGGTCTGCCCGGTCGCCTCGAGGCAGGCGCGGTTCTCGGCGGGCTGCTCTGACAGGTGGAAGTGGAGCGGGGCGTGACGGTCCGCGGCCCAGGCGGTCACCAGTCGCATCGCCTCCGGCTCCACCGCCCGGACGCTGTGGATGGCGGCCCCGAGCCTCACCCAGGGGTGCTCCGGGAGCTGCCCAGCCCGCCTGGCCCAGCCGGCGGCATCCAGGTCGGAGAAGCGCCGGGCGGCGCCCTCCAGCGGGGACGAGTCCAACTCCGCGCGAAGGTAACAGGTGTCGAGGAGGGTCAGCCGGATCCCGGCCTCCTCGGCCGCCGCCGCCAGTGCCTCCTCCATCGCCAGCCCTACATAGGGCTGTCCCTGAGGCTGGTGGTGAAGGTAGTGGAACTCCCCCACCACGGTCATCCCCGCCAGGGCCATCTCGCCCATGGCCGCCCGGCTCAATTCGAAGTACTGCTCCGGGCTGAGCAGACCCGCCAGCGCGTACATTCGGTCCCGCCAGCCCCAGAAGTCAGCGCCGCCCCGGCGTGGCTCCTCGGTCCGGCCCCGCAGCGCTCGCTGGAAGCTGTGGGAGTGCACATTGGCGAGGCCGGGCAGGGTCAGCCCGGGCAGGACCTTGGTTCCGGCGGGGGCGGATGCCTCCCCCAACGGCTCCACCCGCCGCAGCCTTCCTTCCCTCTCCTCCAGCAGCAACCGCCGCTCCAGCCGCTCGCCGGTCCAGGCCAGCTCCGCCAGCCAGCTGGGCATCAGCCCTCCAGCATGGGGATCCGCACCCCGCGCTCGCGGGCCGTGTCCAGAGCGATGTCGTAACCCGCGTCGGCGTGACGCATCACCCCGGTGCCGGGATCGTTGAGCAGGCATCGGGCCAGCTTCTCGGCGGCCAGATCGGTGCCGTCGGCGAGGGCCACCAGCCCGGAGTGGATCGAGCGGCCGATCCCCACGCCACCGCCGTGGTGGACCGAGACCCAGGTCGCCCCGCTGGAGGTGTTGAGCAGCGCGTTGAGGATGGGCCAGTCGGCGATGGCGTCGCTGCCATCCCGCATCGCCTCCGTCTCGCGGTACGGCGAGGCGACCGAGCCCGCGTCCAGGTGGTCCCGTCCGATCACGATCGGTGCCTTCAGGTCGCCCTTGGCGACCATGCGGTTGAAGCGCAGCCCCAACCGGTCCCGCTCCCCGTAGCCGAGCCAGCAGATCCGGGCGGGAAGGCCCTGGAAGGCCACCCGCTCACCGGCCATCCTGATCCAGCGGGCCCGCGCCTCGTCCTCGGGGAACTCCTCCAGCACCGCCCGGTCGGTGGCCGCAATGTCGGCCGGGTCGCCACTGAGCGCGACCCAGCGGAAGGGGCCCTTGCCCTCGCTGAAGAGCGGGCGGATGTAGGCGGGCACGAAGCCCGGATAGCTGAAGGCTCGCTGGAAGCCCCCCAGCTCGGCTTCGGCCCGGAGGCTGTTGCCGTAGTCGAAGACCTCGGCCCCCCGGTCCTGCAACTGCACCAACGCGGCCACGTGCTGGGCCATGTCGTGGCGGCTGCGGCGAACGTAATCCTCCGGGTCCTCCAGGCGGAGGTCGGCCGCCTCGGGCAGCGTGAGCCCGACCGGCACGTACATGAGGGGGTCGTGGGCGGGGGTCTGGTCGGTGGCGATGTCGATCCTGAAATCGCGCTTCACGATCTCAGGAACCAGCTCCGCCGCATTCCCCAGCACCCCGATGGAGAGGGCCCGGCGCTGGTGCCGTGCCGACTCCGCCTGGGCCAGCGCCTGGTCGAGGTCGGGCGCCCAGCTGTCCAGGTATCGGTGGTCCAGGCGGCGCTGGATCCGGGCCGGGTCTATCTCGATGCAGAGCGCCACCCCCCCGTTCATGGTGACTGCCAGAGGCTGGGCCCCTCCCATGCCCCCCAGCCCGGCCGTGACCGAGACGGTGCCCGCCAAAGAGCCCCCGAACCGCTTCTCGGCGATGGCGGAGAAGGTCTCGTAGGTTCCCTGGAGGATCCCCTGGGTCCCGATGTAGATCCAGGACCCGGCGGTCATCTGCCCGTACATGGTCAGACCCGCCTGCTCGAGGCGGCGGAACTCGTCCTGAGTTGCCCAGTGGGGAACCAGGAGGGCGTTGGCGATCAGTACCCGGGGGGCCCACTCGTGGGTCCTGAAGACCCCCACAGGCTTGCCGGACTGGACCAGGAGGGTCTCGTCCGCCTTCAGCCCCCGGAGGGTGCGGACGATGGCGTCGAAGGCATCCCAGGAGCGGGCTGCCCGGCCGGAGCCACCGTAGACCACCAGCTCGTCGGGGTTCTCGGCGACATCCGGGTCGAGATTGTTCATGAGCATCCGCATGGCTGCCTCTTGAGGCCAGCCCTTGCAGCTGATTTCAGTCCCGCGCGGGGCCCGGACCGGACGAGGCCCGCTCACGGGATCGGTCCCAGCACCGACTCGGCGCGGCGGAGCACGTCACCTGTCCTCACCGCGCTGGCCACCGCCTCCAGCTCCGGCGCCAGGAACCGGTCCGGGCCGACACCGCCTCCGAGCTCACGCACGAGCTCGGCCACCGCAGCGTCCACCGGGGACGGCTGCAGGGGCGCTCGCAACTCGATGGCGCGGGCGGCGGCCAGCAGCTCGACGGCCAGAACGCGCGCGAGGTTGGTCAGCACCTGGCGCAGCTTTCGAGCCGCCCCCCAACCCATTGAGACATGGTCCTCCTGCATCCCCGACGTGGGGATCGAGTCCACGCTGGCAGGCTGGGCGAGGCGTCGGTTCTCGGCCACGATCGAGGCGGCGGTGTACTGGGCGATCATCAGCCCGGAGTTGACCCCGGCCTCGGAGGCGAGAAACGGGGGCAGCCCGGCCGAGCGGGCTGGGTCCAGTATCCGGTCCAGCCGGCGCTCGGAGATTGCCCCCACCTCGGCGGCCGCGATGGCCAGGAAGTCGGCGGCGAAGGCGAGCGGCTCGCCGTGAAAGTTGCCGGTCGACTCGAGTCGGCCGTCGGGGAGCACCACCGGGTTGTCGACGGCGGACTGGAGTTCGCGCTCGGCGACCTGTCGGGCGAAGGTGACGGTGTCACGGGCGGCCCCATGCACCTGGGGTGCGCAGCGGGTGGAGTAGGCGTCCTGGACCAGGTGGGGGGAGTCACGATGGGAGGCCAGGATCGGAGACCCGGAGAGGAGCGACCGGAGGTTGGCGGCGCTCTGGACCTGCCCCGGGTGAGGCCGGATGGTATGCAGTTCAGCGGCGAATGGCCGATCGGTCCCCAGCAGTCCCTCGGTTGAGACGGCGGCCGCCAGGTCCGCCGTCGGCAGCAGCACCATCAGGTCGGCGAGGGCCAGGACCAGCATCCCCAGCATTCCGTCGGTGCCGTTGATGAGACTGAGCCCCTCCTTGACCTCCAGGCGCAGGGGTCGCAGCCCGGCCTCCTTGAGCGCCTCCGCACCGGGCACGACCCGACCGTCGGGAAGCTCTGCCTGACCTTCTCCCAAGAGCACCAGGGACATGTGGGCGAGAGGCGCGAGATCGCCACTCGCCCCCACCGAGCCGAACTCGGGAACCACCGGCGTGATGCCAGAGTTGAGGAGGTCGGCGAGCCCGCCTGCGATCTCTGGCCGGTTCCCCGAGAGGCCCATGCAAAGGCTGCGGACCCGCAGGAACATCATCGCCCGAACCACCTCGGTCTCCACGGCTGATCCCATCCCCGCCGCGTGGGAGCGGATCAGCGCGTGTTGGAGCTCAGACCTCCGGCCCGGTTCGATCCGGGTGCTGGCGAGGAGGCCGAAGCCGGTGGAGACGCCGTACACGGCGTCCGGGCTCTCGCCGGCCCGGTCGACCAGGACCCGGGCCCGGCCCATGGCCTCCCGAGCCTCCTCGGCGATCTCGGTTCTGGCCCCCATCCGAGCCACCGAGACCACCTCGCCGGCAGAGACTCCGAAGGTGCCGACCACCACCGTCCGGGCTGAGGGGGTCATCGCCACCTGATCTCCTCCGGGCGCGGCCACGCCTGCGCAAACGCCTCGCGGCTCACGCCGGAGCCTGCCGCAAACCGGAAGCCCGAGTCGAGCAGCAGACGACGGGAACGGCGAGGATGCAGTCGTAGACCCGGACTACGCCGCCCACCAGGTGGCAAACGGTCGCGGTGATCACCGTCCTGGGGACGAGGACAAACACAGGGAAGAGCGCTGGGTAGGGGAGGCTCGTGGCGACGTTCCTGGTGGTGGCGATGGTGACCACGGTAGCCATCATGGCCACCAAGGTGGTAGCGACAACGTCGGCCTTGGGCGCACGGCTCGCCGCCCCGGCCCCGCTCGCCTTCCCGCGGGTTCAAGCGGAGCCTGTCGGCTGGTGCGAGCGGCCGCAGGAGGCCCTCGACCAGGTTCATCTCCCCAGTCTCTCCAGGATGGCGGCCTCGGCGGTGCCCCGCTCGCTCCAGGGCACCGGGCCGTCCGCCCCGATGATGCTGGCCTCGTGGCCCTTGCCGGCCAGCAAGACGGTGTCGCCCAGCGCCGCCCCCGAGATCGCGAGCCGGATCGCGGCCGCCCGGTCCGGCTCGCGGCGGAGGTTCTCGCCCGGTCTTCCCCCGGCCGCAACGGCCGCCTCGAAGATCTCCCCGACGCTCTGCTCGGGGTCCTCACCGCGGGGATCCTCGCTGGTGACCACCGTCAGGTCGGCGAGCTGGACTGCGATTCGGCCCATCTCGGCCCGCTTGGCGATGTCCCGCTCGCCGGCGCTGCCGAAGACGACCCATAGCCGCCCGGCGGTGGCCGCTCTTAGCTCATGCAGGGCGACGGTCAAGGCTGCCGGGGTGTGGGCGTAGTCGACGATGACCTGGAACGGCTGGCCCAGCTCCACCGATTCCATCCGGCCCGGGACCGCTTTCAGGCTCCCCAGCCCCGCCACCAGCTCCTCCAGGGGCTGCTCGAGGAGCAACCCCGCACCCAAGGCGGCCAGCGCGTTGCCCACATTCCAGCGTCCCGGGATCTCCAGCGCCACTTCAGTCCTGCCGGCGGGGGTCGTGGCAGTGAAGGTGAGGCCCGGATCTGAGCGCCGAACCGACTCGGCCCGAAGCTCGGCCTCCTTGGCGCCGCTGGCGCTGTAGCTGAGGCGGCGCCGGCCCGCCCTGGGCAGCAGCAGGGGATAGGCGCGGGAGTCGTCCCGGTTGAGGACGGCGAAGCCACCCGCAGCGACGGATCGCTCCAGGAGCCGAGATTTGGCTTCGAAGTAGGCCTCCCAGGTGCCGTGAAAGTCGAGGTGCTCGTGCGTGATGTTGGTGTAGACCGCCCCGGCGAAGCGGATCCCGTCCAACCGGCCCAGCGCGAGTCCGTGGGAGGTGGCCTCGACCACGATCGCCCGGCAGCCCCGGTCGACCATCCGCCGCAGCCAACCCTGCAGCTCCGGCGACTCCAGGGTCGTCTGTCGCGACCGGTTGGGCTCGACCTCGCGGCCAATCCGGAAGTCCACCGTGCTCAGGCTGCCGACAGTCCCCAGGGAGATGCTGAGCGCGGAGTGGAGGAGGGTGGCGGTGGTGGTCTTGCCGTCAGTGCCGGTGACTCCCACCACTGGGACCGCGGAGGACGGGTGGCCGAAGTAGGTGGCAGCCAAGACCGCCAGCGCCGCGCGCGAGTCGGGGACCAGAACCAGGCGGCTCCGATCGACGCCTTCCGGCGGCTTCTCCGCCACCGCCACCAGTGCCCCCCTGGCGAGTGACTCGGCCACGAAACGGTGCCCGTCGCGGTGCTGGCCACGGATCGCCACAAATACCGAACCCGGCCCGCTCTTCCGGGAGTCATAGGTGATCCCGGTGACCTCGGTCTGCCCCAGGCCCTTGGGGGCTGGGATCCCAAGCGCCTCCGCCAGTGAGGACCAGCGCATCCCCGAAGCCTAGCCGCCGTCGCGGCGCCGCCGCTGCCCGACAATACTCGCGGATGGAAGTCATGGAACTGGCGGCCCCTGGAGCGGCTGCGAGCCGGCCGCTGCGCGCAGCGTCCCGGCCCGACCCCAAACCAGGCCCCGGCGAGGTTCGGCTGAAGGTGGAGGCCTGCGCGGTCTGCCGCACCGACCTCCAGATCAGCTCGGGGGACCTCAGGGCGAAGTTGCTCCCGATCGTGCCCGGGCACCAGATCGTGGGCCGGGTACTGGAAGTTGGAGAGGGGGTCTCCGCAGAGCTGATCGGCAGGCGGCTGGGGGTCGGCTGGCTGGCTTCCACCTGCGGCGGATGCGACCTCTGCCTCAGCGGCCGGGAGAACCTCTGTCGGAGCGCGACCTTCACCGGCTGGGACCGCGACGGCGGCTTCGCCACCCAGGTCGTGGTGAGGGCGGACTATGCGCAGCCACTGGCCGAGACCGGGAATCCGGTGGAGCTGGCACCCCTGATCTGCGGGGGGATCATCGGCTACCGGGCCTTCAGGCTGACCGGACTCGGCCGGGGGGACCGGCTCGGCCTCTATGGGTTCGGCGCCTCCGCCCTGCTGGTGGCCCAGTTGGCGCTCCGACAGGGCTGCCAGCTGTTCGTGGTGACTCGAGGCCTCGCTGCCCGTGAGCGGGCAAGGGAGCTGGGGGCTGAATGGGTCGGCGAGCCGGGTCAGACCCCGCCCCGGCCTCTCCAGGGTGCCATCACCTTCGCCCCTGCCGGAGCGGTGGTGGTGGAGGCCCTAAGCGCGCTCGACCGGGGCGGGACCTGCGTCGTCAACGCGATCCACCTCGACCGGATCCCGGAGTTCTCGTACGACCGTCTCTATTGGGAGCGCAGGCTGGTCAGTGTGGCCAACTTCACGCGCCAGGACAGCGCGGAGTTCCTCCAGCTCGCCCAGCGGATCCCCATCCGCACCCTGGTCGAGACCTTCCCGCTCGCCGAGGCCAACGCCGCCTTGGTCGAGCTTGAAGGGGATCGCATCCAGGGGGCCGCGGTTCTGGTTCCCTAGATCACGAAGCCTGGGAAGAGAACTCGGACTGGAGCCGGAGGACCGCCTCCCGAGCCGCAACGGTCAGGGCCAGGGCCAGTCTTCTGTCCACGTTCAGGGACGGCGTGGTCTGGAGCTGGCTGAGCCGCTCCTCCAGCAGCTGCAGCTGGCTGGCGATCTCGCCCGGGGTCGCCAGTGCCTCCTCCCTGGCGGCTTCGACTGTGGCGGGGTCTCGGCCGCGGATCGCCGACTGATACCTGCCGAAAGCGAGCCGGTCCCGGTCCGCGGCCAGCAGCAGCCGGACCGCCGCGTGGCCGGACTGGGAAACCTCCCCGGCGCCCGCGTGCATCCGGCAGAGGCCGTCCAGGGCCGCGGCCAGCGCTCCGGTCACCGCCGCCGCGGCGGCGCCCCCGGCGGCATCATGCGGAGAGAGCATCCGGGCCACCGTCTCCAGAAGCGACCACGAGGCCACCGGCCCCGGTTGGAGCCCTCCCAGCTCGGTCAAGGAGAGCAGGGCGCAGACCGAGGTGATCCGGCCTATCCCACCGGGCACCGGGGTCACCCTGGCGGCTGCCGCCGCGGCATCCTCCGAGATGTCGCCCCGGAGCTGTCCGTGCTTCATCGAGGTGCCGACATCCAGGACCGTGGTGCCGGGCCGGATCGCCGAGGCGGGCGTGACCCCAGGGATGCCCACCGCCGAGATCAGCACGTCGTAGGCAGGCAACGGGTCCACCTCGGCGATCTCACTCTGGATCACGGCGACCAGGGCCCCCGTCGCCAGCAGGCGCTGGGCGATCGGGCGGCCGCCGGTCGGTCCGTGGCCAACGATGAGGATCCGGGCTCGGGAGCAGTCCACGCCGAGATGGACCAAGGTGGCGTAGCAGGCCTCTGCCACAGGCGTCCCCCGCCGTCTCCCCTCGCTGGCGGCGCTGAGGGCAGCCGGGGTGACCGCCTCCACATCCTTGCTGGCCGGGAGGTGGGCGGCCACCACGCCCTGGGGCAGGGACGCCACCGGCTGGACCACTACCACCCCGTCGACGGTGGGGTCCACCACCAGGGCGTCGAGGGCCGTGAGGGTGGCCTCGGCATCGTCGCCGGGGACAGTCCGGTGGACGACATCCACGCCCCCGGCCACCGCCTCACGTTCCAGCGAGCGCGCGAAGGAGCTCCCCGCCACGTTGCCCTGCTCGACCACGACTCCCAGCCGGTACGGACGCCTGCGCCGCTGGCATCTCTCCCTCAGCTCAGCTCGAAGCTGCTCCAGCAGCGGGGTCAGATCCACCCGGTTGGACGCGCTGGTGAAAGCCATCACATCCCTCCCGGACCCGACCGCCTCCAGCCGGGCCCGGTGCGCCCGGCCCCAGGAAGTGGCCCTGGGCCCGTCAACGGTCCCGCGGCGCCTGGCCCCGCTTCCGAGCCGGGCACGATCACTTTGGGGACGTTGCCCAATCGTTTGATCTCGCTGAAAACCGCGATGGCGCGACCGTATCAGGCGGCATCGGAGGCTCGCAGGCCAGGGCCCTCGACGGCGCCGGTTCAGCCGGCCCTCCGTGGGGCAAGGCCAACCCCCCGGGGCCAAACGGTTCAGCCGGTGAATGCCCCGCCTGCGAGTGCCTGTCACACTAGCCCGTTCGGTGGCCCGGTCGGTCCCGGTCCCGCCCGGAACGCTCGAAGAGCGAGCGCGACGACACGCCGCATGAGGAGGTTTGGGAACTTGGTTGAAGTCGTTACCCTCGAGACGCCGCAGCTTGGCGACCGCTCCTACCTGGTCCACGACGGCCGCCAGGCGGTCGTGATCGACCCGCAGCGAGACGTCGACCGGCTCCTGGCGCTGGCCGACGCGGCCCGGGTCACCATCACCTGCGTCGCCGAAACCCACATCCACAACGACTACGTGTCCGGTGGCTGGGCCTTGGCCCGGGGCCTGGGGGCGCGCTACCTGGTGGCCTCCGACGAGGAGGTCGGGTTCGAGCGTCACCCGGTGGGGGAGGGCGATCGGGTCGAGGTGGGGTCGATGACCCTAGAAACGCTGGCCACCCCGGGCCACACCCCTGGCCACCTCGCCTTCCTGATCTGGGCCGGCCGAGAGCCCCGAGCCGTCTTCAGCGGCGGCTCGCTCCTGTACGGGGCCGTCGGCCGGACCGACCTCATCTCACCCGCGATGACCGTGGAGCTGGCCCGCGCGCAACACCGCTCGGCGCGCCGGCTCGCGGCACTTCCCGAGGAGCTGCAACTCTTCCCCACCCACGGGTTCGGGAGCTTCTGCGCCAGTGGCCCGGCAACCCGGAGCGACCCCGGCGGCACCATCGGGGCCCAGCGGAGCGTCAACCCCGCCGTCCTCGAGGGCGAGGAGGAGTTCGTCCGCCGGCTGGTGGCGGGTTATTCGCTCTACCCCCGCTACTACGCCTACATGGACGGGATCAACCGGGAGGGGGCGGAGCCCGCCGACCTTTCTCTGCCAGCTGAGGTCGATCTTGACCAGGTGGGCCGAACGATCGCCGCGGGTGGTTGGGTGATCGACCTGAGGCCGGGTACCGAGTTCGGGGCCTCACACGTCGCCGGCACCGTCAACTTCCCCGCTGGCGACCTGCTCGCCACCTACGTCGGCTGGGTCGTACCCTGGGGCTCCCCCCTTACCTTGGTTGCCAGCAGCCCGGAGCAGGTGGCCCGCGCTCGCCGGGACCTGGGCCGGATCGGGGCCGACTGGCTGGCCGGCTGGTGCTCGGCGCCGCTCGCGGAGCTGCAACGTGAGCTGGGCAGCTCCTCCTACCTGGTCACCGACTTCGCGGGCCTGGCCCGAGCGGTTGGCTCGGAGGAGATCCAGGTCCTGGACGCCCGCCGCCCGGACGAGTGGTTGGAAGGGCACGTACGGAACGCCACCAACATCCACTTGCCGGACCTGCTTGAACGGGTCGGGGGGCTCCCCGACCGGCCCACCTGGGTGCACTGCGGCGGCGGGTACCGGGCCAGCGTCGCCGCCAGCCTGCTGGACCGGGCGGGCCGCGAGGTGGTCCTGGTCGACGACGACATCAGCCGCATCGACGAGGCCGGCCTCGAACTGGTGCGTGGCTCGGGATAACGGGGTCGGGGGCCGAGAGCGCCCTCCGTGCGGCCTAAAGCAACCGTCGCGGCGCAGCAGCAGGTCAAGGGCACCCTGGGGGTGGCAACGAACCGGATGCAGGGAGGTAGCAGAGCAAATGAAGGGCCAGGGAACTCGGGAGGACCCATGGGTCCTGAAGACTCCCAGCGGGCAGGCCGAGTACGAGGCGTTTCGCGACGAGGGAGTCGAGCCGCCGGCTTTGGTGGTCCGAGTCGGCAGAACTGAACTTCGTTACCACCTGAGAGCTCTCGCCGACCTGCACCAGATGCTACTGGCCCAGGGCGACTGGATCCCTCTGGGAACCGCGGACGAGCAGAAGCCTGCCGCGGCCGGAACCGTCGAGGCCTGGGCGCGCTCCCCGGAGAACCCGGTCGGCGGGTGGTACGGGTTGAAGAAGGGCCTCCGGGGCCGGTTCGCGAACTACGTCCCGCCGGTGATGGAGGTCCTGGGGCTGGCGGAGCTCGAGCACAGCCCGAGGGGCAACCGGATGCGCGCCCGGTAGGTCCGCCACCCGCCACTCGGCGAGTAACGGCTCCCGCTCGTCGTTCGTGCGCTGACCCGATCCATGCGCCGCCAAGGCCTCATCTGCGCCCTGATCACCGGGCGGGACTCACCGAACCTGGCCCGGGAGGGAGTCGCGTGCCAGGTCATCGCCGGCGCACTCCAGGCCGATGGCTCGCGGGTTGCCCGAGGACCGGCTCAGCCCTTCTCCAGAGCACGGCCTATCATGGCCGAGTGAGCTCCGAGTGCCTCTTCTGCCGCATCGTCTCCGGCGAGCTGCCCGCTGACGTGGTGCACCGGGAGAAGGGCATCATCGCGTTCACGGACATCCACCCAGTGGCCGAGACCCACGTGCTGGTGGTCCCTGAGCGGCACATCGACGATCTGCGCCACATTCAGGACAGCGACGCCGAGCTCTGGCTCCGGATGGCCTGCGTCGCCAACGAGGTCGCCGCCGACCTCGGCCACGAGCAGGGCTACCGCTTCTACGTCAGCGTCGGCTCGGCGGGTGGCCAGACCGTCCCGCATCTCCACATCCATGTGATGGGCGGGAGCATGCGCCGCCTCCCGGTCTGATTCCCCTGCGACCGGCTCGGCTATGCTTGTATCGGGGTCGGATTTTCTGAACCGACCTTAGCCGTTGGAGATATTCACAGATGGCTCTGAGCGCGCGCGACTTGATCGAACAGGCCCGACAGCGTGTTCCCGAGGTGGCGCCACAGGACCTTTGGGCGAGCCAGGATCAGGGGGGCGCCCGCCAGCTAATCGACGTCCGGGAGTCCGATGAGGTGACTCAGGGGCTTCTGCCCGGGGCGGTGCACATTCCCCGAGGAGTCCTGGAGATGAGCGTGGAGGCCGCGGTGCCTGACCGCTCCACTCCGATAACCGTCTACTGTGGCTCCGGGCTGCGCTCGCTGCTTGCGGCCAGGACCCTTCGCGACATGGGCTACGCCGACGTCGCCTCACTGAGGGGTGGGTTTAGCGCCTGGAAGGACCATGGGCTACCCTTCACCGTCCCCCACGCCTTCAGCGCCGAGCAGCGGGAGCGCTACAGCCGTCACTTCCTCCTCAATGGGGTGGGTGAGACCGGTCAGGCGCGGCTCCTGGATGCCAGGGTGCTTCTGCTGGGGGCTGGAGGCCTGGGCGCTCCGGTGGCCTACTACCTGGCCGCGGCCGGAGTGGGGACGGTCGGTCTGGTGGACTTCGACCGGGTCGAGCTCAGCAACCTGCAGCGGCAGATCAACCACACGGTCGACCGCGTGGGTATGCCCAAGACTGAATCAGCGTCGATCGCCCTCGAGGCGCTCAACCCCGACGTGCGGGTGGTCGAGCACAATCTCCACCTGGACAGTTCCAACGCGGCCGAGATCTTCTCCCAGTACGACGTGGTCGTCAACGGGAGCGACAACTTCCCCACCCGCTACCTGGCCAACGACGTGGCGGTCTTCCTGCGCAAGCCGCTGGTGGACGGGGGCGTCTTCCGCTTCGAGGGGCAGGTCACAACCATGATCCCCTTCAGTTCCGCCTGCTATCGCTGCCGCTACCCGGCGCCGCCACCCCCGGAGGAGGCGCCCAGTTGTTCCGAGGCCGGGGTCCTAGGGGTGCTTCCCGGCCTGGTCGGGCTGATTCAGGCCACCGAGGTGCTCAAGCTGGTCCTGGAGATCGGGGAGCCGCTGACGGGCCGCCTGCTCCATATCGACGCGCTGTCGATGGAGTTCCACGAGTTCCGGCTGCGGCGCGACCCCGAGTGCCCGGTCTGCGGCGAACACCCCACCATCACCGATCCGATCGACTACGAGGGTTTCTGCCTCAACCCCAACCTGGCCAAGGCGGCCACTTCCCAGCCCGCCCTGGCCCTGCTCTGAGCTGTCGCTTGGTCTTCGGTCCGGCCGGGTAGCATGAAGTGGTGAAGCAAACCACCATCTCGCTCGACGACCTGATCACAGCGGTGGAGACAGCCCGGGATAAGGTGATCTCCGATGAGGTCCGCTCCCTGGTGAAGTTTGGGATCCCCAAGGTGATGGCCCAGCAGATGGTGGCAGCCCGGTTCCAGCAGAAGGTCGTGAGTGACGAGGGCGAGGGCGGGGAGGCTGAGGCCCCGGCCTGGCCTGACATGAGCTGACCCCGACTCGAGCCCTCCGCCCCCGATCCCGGACGTGACCGGACGGGGGCAGTGTGCAGGATGCGGTGCCGCTCAGCCCCTACCGCTCCGACCGGCAGTACGCCCGGCTTGAGACCTACCGCCGGCTCGGGCTCCCTGACACCACCTGGGCGGCTGAGCAGTTCAACGTCCGGGTTCACGTCTCGTCCGCTGGCCCGATGGGCTTTGAGCCCAGGACCGCTGAGATATGGGAGACGGTGGACCGGCTGCCCCTCCAGGTGAAGGACGTCCTGCGAGGCGTGATCGACGAGCTCCGCCTCGACCATGACGGAAGCTTCCCGATCGGCACCCTCGGCACCTGGCGTGACGGGGTGATGCGGATCAACCGGGACTGGTCTCTGATCCCCGCCCTCCGGGAATCGCGGTGGCATAAGGACCTGGGCTACGATCTGCTCCGAGCCACCCTGGTCCACGAGTCGGGTCACGCGCTGATCGAGGACCCCCGGGGCGGGGTGCCGCTCCGGGATTTCGTGGCTCTGATCGCGGCGTCGGGCTGGTTGCCCCATCCGCTGGATGACCCTGTCCCCTACGGGGCCACCGGGCGGCAGGTCTCCACCCTCAGTTCCTACTACCTCAGCCGCCTGCGCCGGATGGACCCGTCCTGGGATGGGGAACTGCCTCTGGGCAGCCCAGGGATGCCGTCGGCCTTGCAGTTGGACCGAGACCTGATGTACGCCGTTGGCAAGTCGACCCTGGCTCGCACCGCGGATCGGGGATCGCTCTGCCTGCAAGGGCCGGAACAGCTGCTCGGGCGCCTGCGCACCGAGAATCCCAGGCGGCTCCGTGAGAAACTGGCCGAACGGGGCCTCAGCCTAGAGCTGGTCGACGCTGCGCTGCGGAGGCGCCGTGCGCTCGCGCCCTACGCCGAGGAGTCCATCGCAGAGACTCCGGCGGAGATCTTTCGCTACCTTCACGTCCCCTTCTCCAGGGGAGAGCGCAGTCACCAGTCGGTCGAGGAGGGCGAGCGGGTGCTTCTTGAGCCGTGGCGCACCGCCGAACGCACGCTCGGAGCCCGGCGGGCCGCGCTGGCGCCAGAGCGCCCCTGGGAGGCGATTCAGCTGGTCCGGCGGGGGATCGGTCGGGAGCTGGGGAGGTGACGGAGTTGGAGCGGCGATACCGGCTGAAGGATCTGACCGGAGGCCGGACTGCGGAGGTCTGGGGCTCTCCCCCTCGGGCCGAGGGCGAACCAGGACTCTGCGCCCTGCTGCGACCTTATCTCGACCTCCCAGTTCCCGTCCTCACCCAGTCGCTGGACCAAGAGACTGGGGAACGCGGGACCAGGGTGGTGGTCCTTGTCCCGGGATCGCCGGGCTGGCTGCCGGCATGTCTGAAAAGAGCTGCCCAGGAGCTCCGACTGCAGCTGAGGGAGGGTGGCTAGCCCGAAGTTCGGGAAACAGCTGAACTCGGTACGAGTTGGGGGGAACCGCGCCGGTTCTGGCTACGTTGCCCCAGAGCATCGTCAGCATGCTTGCGTGGGCTCGGGCTTGGCAACTTCTTCTGACTACCTACCAGATCCTCGTGGAACTCGGATCGAATTCAACCGTCAGCCGAACGTCAGGCCAAGGCCCGTCGGCTGTCGGTGCTCTCGAAACTTGTGGGGAGAAGGGAGCAGCGGCTATGGTCGTCTCCTCGCTGGGTTGGGGGGGGCAGGTGACGGGGTGGGGGCGGTCGTGGAGCGCTGGGCTATCGGTGGGCCTGGGACTGACGGTGTCGCTGATCGCGGCGTGCGCTAGCCCTCCTGCCAAGATTCCCTTCGCCAGCCCGTCACCTTCGGAGGCGGCCACGACCATCGCCCCCGGAGTCGAGGCGAGTCCGTCGCAGCTCCAGCTTCCCCCCTACACGGTCTCGATCACCAACCCCTTGCCGGCCGGGATTTCGCCAACACAGGTGGTGACGGATGTCGTGGTCGACAATTTGATCGAGAATGCGGCACTTGAGAAGGGTGATCCGAACCTACTCGCGGACGCGGACACCGGCGATCTTCTCGAGTCCGAACAGCAGGACCTGGCCACAAGTGGCTCCGACAGGATCAAGGTGCTGATGGTGCAAGACGATATTTCGAGTGTGCAACTGGGGTCCAAGGGTGACCCGAACGACGTGTCCGCGAACATTGCTGCGATCGTTGAGGGTTCCGAGACGCGCCAAGTGCGCGATGCGGCTGGGGTGGTTACCAGTAAGACAGCGCAATTCGATGTGCTGTTGTGGGCGGTCTGGGCCCCCACACTCAATCGGTATCTGCTGTGCGACGAAGCAGCTTCGTAGGCTTGGGCGTCGCGCTGGCGCTGCTGACCTCCGTGGTCGGCACCGTGAACGCCAGCGCGGGGTTCCCTGGACTCGGCCCGACGGTGGGCTGCCAGGCGAGCTCGGGGGAGCTGGCCTTCGGAGGGACATGTGTGGCGGTTGTTGGGCCCTCCGCCCCGACTCAGCCCGCCGCATGGCATCACTGGGTGACCCAGGTTCCCACCGCCCCGCCCGCGTGCATCCCCTACGAAACCACCGTGTGGGCTGCGGCAGTGAACGGGCCGACCGCCGTCGGAGGAGCGTTCTGGACGGAGGAGGGACAGCGGGTGCCGGTCGTCTATTCGACTCCCCTCATGGACCGAGGTTGGAACTGGGAGGTGAGTTGTGGCAGCCCGGGAACGATCCGCTTCCTGGGCATCGCAGCCGAGCCACGCAGGCCCAGCCCCTGCTCCCCACAGACGTTGGCGGTGGGCTGTCTCCCCGGATTCGACGCAGCCAGCTTCCTTGCCCACGTCGAAGGGCAGGTGCCTGCGGAAACGGTCCAGGCCAAGCCGGCGACGCTCGGTGTGGTCGGGGTCCCGGTCGAGGCCGACCTGGTGCCAGCGCCCGCGATCCAGTCTGCGGAGATCAACCTCGGAGTGCCGGACCTTGGTGACGGCGATCCAGGCGAGATCCTGCACGTGGTGTGGGTGGTGGAGGCAACTCCGGAAGTGGTGTCGTGGGATTGGCCAGATGGGACGTCATCGACGGAGGGGGACTGGATTCCACAGAGGTACGACAGCGGCGGCTCCATCGAGGCTGAGCTCACCTACCGGGTTACGGCGGATGGGTTCTGGTCAGACGGCGTGCGCGTTCACAGCCTCCCGTCGGAGAAGGTGGGGACAATCCGGGTGACCGCCCAGCTTGGGTACTCGGTCCAGCAGATCCAGGCGGGGCTTGGGTAGGGCGGCTCGTCACGCCCGACTTCGATAGACTGGGCGCCCGAGATGGAGCGGCCGCCTAGCTCAGCTGGTTAGAGCGCACGGTTCACATCCGTGAGGTCGTGGGTTCGAGTCCCCCGGCGGCCACCACCTGGGCGATCCGCCTGGGTCACGCCTCCCCCGGTCGCTGCGTGTCCCCAGGGCTGCCCTGGGCAGAGCGGCACGGGCTCAGGAGTTCCCCGGCGTCTCGACTGGGGACGAGGTGACGTTCTGTCTCCCCGGCGGACGGCGGCAGGCCGCTGAGGGCGACGGGCGGTGGACGACGGGGTGGCGCTTCCCGTCCGTCGAATCTGGGTGCCGGGTGACCAGGGCAGATCTGACCCGACTCCATCCCCTCAGAGCGACCGGGCCCGCCCGGCTTCCCGGCCCGGCCCACTCTGGCCCTGGCCTGGCCCGGAGATCGCACGAACCCCCGTCCAAATGCGATCCTTAGCATCCCATGCGTAACCCGGGTAGCAGAGAACTTCGGCGCCGCCAGGCCCGCTACGAGAACCAGCAGCGGAGCGCGGTCCGGGAACAGACGTCGGCTCCTCGGAAGGAGGACGTCCTGAAGCGAGGGGGCCTCCTCGAAGGGTTGTCGCCTCGAGTGGTCACCCGGGTGGCCCTGGCCGTCAGCGTGGGCAGCGTGGTGGTAGTGGCGGCGGGGGTTCTGGGGCTGCTGATCGAGATCGGGCAGCGGGACGCGGTCCTCGGGGCCATCGTCGTGCTCCTGGCCCTGGCCATCTGCGCGGTGACCGGGACCATCGCGGTGCCCGCGATGCAGGCGGTCCGCCGAGATCGGAAGCTCCCGGCCCGCACCATTCAGGGACAGCTGGTGGGGGCCAGCTTGATCTCACCCACCCCGGGACTGGCCACCCTGGTCGTGAACGTCGGACGGCAGGTGGAGCAGTTCCGAGTCCGGCGCGAACTCTTCGATAGGGTGAAGGTGGGCGCCACCGTGGTTGGGATCACGGTGACCCCCAGCCTCAGCCACGTCCAGACCCTGACCGTGATCCGGCGGGATCGGATGGCCGCCATGACCACCCCTCCGATAACCCGGTCCATGAGGTTCGCTGTTTGGCTGCCCCTGGCATCGGTGGGCGGACTTGTCGCCGGAGTGGCGCTGGGTGGTTTGGTCGGTGCCCTCCTGCCGCTGGGGATTGGTGCCATGCATGCTTTGGTGACCCTCTTCCTGGTGGCTCTCCTTGCGGGCGGCGTGACGCTGTTCTCCAGGTGGTACGGCAGCCGGCTGATGAAGCAGCTGGAACTGAGCCAATAGCCTCCGCCGCCCAACTCGACTGCGCGGCCGTCGGGGGAACGGATGCTAAGATTCGGGTCCCCTGCACCCGGTCCCCAGCCGGCTGCATACCCACAGGATCTGGGAGGCCCCTGATTTGGACCGTGAGTACGAACTCTTCTACATCGTCCGCCCCGACGTCGACGAGGATCAGGTCCGGACGGTCATGGATGAGGTTGCCGCGCTGATCGCCGGCCACGGCGGAGAGGTCAGCAAGTCCTCACTCTGGGGGCGCCGTCGGCTGGCCTACACCGTGGCCGGCTTCAATGATGGCTACTACGCGGTGAAGGAGATCCGCCTGCCCGCGGAGAAAATCCGCGAGCTGGAGCGCCAGCTCCGGCTCGACGACCGGGTGATCCGGCACCTGGTCAGCCTCAAGCAGGTCTACTACCTGCCCGGCGACGAGGACCGTCGGGGTCGGGTCAGGGGCAGAGGGCGGGACCGTGCCGGCAGTCCCGAGAGCGGCGCACCCGAAGACGGCGGAATGGCGGACGATGATCTCGAGGCCGGGGTGGCGGCGGATGATGGTTTCAACCCTGAGGCCTCCGGCCAGGACGGCGCCGCCCGGGTCTCAGCCGAGACCTCCGAAGACGCCGCCGACGACGATGGGGAGGAGTAACCGTGGCAGGATCCCTCAACCGAGTGATGCTGATCGGCCGGTGCACCGCCGATCCCGAGATGAGATACCTTCCGAGCGGCCAGCCGGTTACCCAGCTGCGGCTCGCCACCAATCGCTACGGCAGCTCCCAGGACGGTGAGCGCCGCGAGTTCACCGACTACCACGACGTCGTGGTCTGGAACATGGGCCAGCGCAAGCTCGCCGAGCTCGCGGGCCAGTTCCTGCGCAAGGGCAGCCTGGTCTACATCGAGGGCCGCTTGCAGACGCGCTCCTGGGAAGGGCAGGATGGCCAGAAGCGTTACCGCACCGAGGTGAACGCCAGTGACATCCAGTTCCTCGACTCGCGGGGAGCTGGCACCGAGGGCAGCGATTCCGGCCCCCGGGTGCAGAGTTTCCCCCCGCCGGCGGCGGGCGACACCGCGACATCCACCCCGGCGGACCTGCCGGATGGGGACATTGACCCTGATGACATTCCTTTCTAGGTTCGGGATGAACCGCGAGATCGGAGGCTGAGAGAAACAGAGATGTCGGAGTACGCCCGGCGCCGCCCGCGCAAGGTTTGCAACTTCTGCCTGGAGAGAATCGTCGACGTTGATCACAAGGAGGTCTCGCGGCTGCGCCGCTACATCAGCGAGCGGGGCAAGATCCTTCCCCGGCGCGTGACCGGAACCTGCTCCTTGCATCAGCGTCGGCTCACCGTGGCGATCAAGCGGGCCCGGCACATGGCGTTGCTGCCGTTCGCCACCGACCAGCACTGATCTCCGCCGCAGCCGGATCACACTCCGCTCATGGGGCGGTCGGGGCCGCTTCGACCGCGGTAAGGTCCAGGGCGTTCCCTGAGTTCCCGGGAGGCCTAAGGCAGTGACGGTGGCGCGCAAGGCGGCTCCTCCTCAGCGCGCGACGCTGAATTCGCGCTCGACCGGTATGGTGACCCTTTCCTTCGATGTCGGCGGCACTGGCATCAAGGTGGAGGCCCTCGACCCGGCCGGCAAGCCGCTCACCGACCGTATCGGGGTCCCCACCCCCTACCCGCTCACCCCAGAGCGGCTTCTGGAGATCTTCAAGGAGCTGGCCGCCAGGAGCCCGGGCTTCGACCGGGTCTCGGTGGGCTTCCCCGGGGTGATCCGCCAGGGGACCGTGATCAGCGCACCGCACTTCATCCGTGAGAAGGGGGACGAGAGCCCCGTCTCGCCAGAGCTGAGCCATGCCTGGGACCGCTTCGACCTCTCTGGTCGCACCGCGGAGGCGCTGGGCAAGCCGGCGCGCGTGGGCAACGACGCGGAGGTCCAGGGGCTGGCGGTCATCAGGGGAAAGGGGCTCGAGGTGGTGATCACCCTGGGAACCGGCTTCGGCACCGCTGTCTTCAGCGGCGGACGGCTGTCGGTGGACTTGGAGCTGGCCCATCATCCCTGTCACCAGGGGCAGACCTACAACGAGTATGTGGGCGACTCGGCCCGACGCCGGATCGGGAATGCACGCTGGAACCGACGGGTGCAGCGGGCCGTCGAACTGGTCCGGGCGCTGCTGTTCTTCGACCATCTCTACGTCGGCGGCGGAAACGCGGCCTGGGTCAGGGTGGACCTCGGCGACGACGTCAGCCTGGTCGACAACGCCGCCGGGGTGCTGGGCGGGATCAAGCTCTGGGAGAGCTCCCGGAGGCGCTGAGCCTGCGTCGGATAGACTTTGCTCCGTCGCGGGGGGATCGGCTGCCAGCCGTCCCCGCAGCCTGGCGATCTTGCCGGAGAGGTAATTCGCATGTCTTTGACGTCAGTCTCTTCTCGCCCCCGGATCTTGGTCGCCGACCCCATCGCCGAGGACGGCATCGGGCGTCTGCAGACGGCGGGCGACGTTGAAGTCGCCCTGAAGTTGAGTGAGGACGCGCTGGTCGAACGGGTTGCCCCCTTCCAGGCGTTGGTCGTGCGCAGTGAGACCAAGGTCACGGCCAGGGTGATCGCCGCCGGGGGAAACCTGCGCGTCATCGGCAGGGCGGGGGTCGGCGTCGACAACATCGATGTGGCGGCGGCGACCGCCCAAGGAGTGCTGGTGGTCAACGCTCCAACCGGGAACACGGTAGCCGCCGCCGAGCACACCGTGGCCCTGATGCTGGCGCTGGCTCGCAACGTGGCTCAGGGGGACGCTTCGTTGCGCTCCGGGAAGTGGGAGCGCTCCCGGCTGGTGGGCAGTGAGCTGAGAGGCAAGACCCTGGCCGTGATCGGCCTGGGGAAGATCGGCACTGAGGTGGCCCGGATGGCCCAGGGGCTGCAGATGCGGGTTGTCGCCTTTGACCCGCTGGTCTCCCAGGAGCGGGCCGAACAGCTCGGCGTAGAGCTGCTCTCCCTGGACGAGGCGCTCTCCCGCGCCGATGTCGCCACCGTGCACACTCCACTCGTCGACGCGACCCGCGGCCTGCTGGGCCCGGACCAGTTGGCCCGGCTGCCCCAGGGCGCCCGGGTGCTCAACGTGGCCCGCGGCGGGCTGATCGACGAGATGGCGCTGGTGGAGGCGGTGCGCAGCGGCCACCTCGCCGGAGCCGCGATCGACGTCTTCACCAAGGAGCCCCCCGCTCCTGACAGCCCCCTGCTCCACGAGCCGAGAATCCTGGTGACCCCCCATCTTGGAGCCTCCACCGTCGAGGCCCAGCTCTCGGTCGCCACTGACGTCGCGGACCAGATCGTCGAGGTGCTCGCCGGCCGGCCGGCCCGCTGGGCGGTCAACGCCCCGGCGGTGGCCCCGGAAGATGCCGCCCTGCTCGTTCCCTACCAGCTGCTGGCGGCCAAGATGGGCAGCCTCCACTCTCAGCGGGGTGGGGAGCGGATCCGTCGCGTGGAGCTGGTCTTCCTGGGGGAGCTCGCCTCGGTGCAGGCCAGCTCGGTCACGGCGGAGGCCCTGGGTGGCATCCTGCGGGCATTCACCCAGGATCGGGTCAGCGCGGTCAACGCCCTCGCGGTGGCCCGCCGGTACGGCATCGAGGTGACCGAGCAACGCAGCCCAGGGGCCTGCGCCTGGTCCAGCTCGGTGGTGCTTCGAGTCGAGGGCGACCGGCCTTCGGAGATCGAGGGAACCACGGGCAGCGGCCAGCCACGGATCGTGCGGGTGGACGGCCTTCATATCGACCTCGACCCCCAGGGCTCGTACCTCTTCTTCCGGCACCGTGACCGCCCCGGCTTGATCGGGGCGATCGGCCAGGTGCTTGGGGAGGGCGACGTCAACATCGCCGAGATGCAGGTGGGCCGTGACGCTCCCCGTGGCCGGGCCATCACCGCGGTCAGGGTCGATGACCCGGTGAGTGCAGAGCTGGCCGACCAGCTGCGGCGGATCGAAGGGGTGAGCGAGCTCCACTTGGTCGAGTTCTAGCGAGAGATGGCCCACGTCTCTGGCTTCCGCGGCATTCGATACCAGCCTGCGGTGGTCCGGCTGGAGACGGTCCTGGCACCTCCCTACGACGTCATCAGCCAGGACCTCCAGTTGGAGCTCTACGGACGCGCGATGCAGAACGTGGTCCGGCTGGAATTGGGCCGCCAGTACCCGAGCGACGTCGCCGGGCGGCAGGATCGCTACACCAGGGCTAGGGACTACCTCCAGTCCTGGCTCGCCGAAGGGGTCCTGATCCAGGACGATACCCCCTCCCTCTACGTCTACAGGCACTCCTTCCGTCCCCCCGGCGGCGGCGGACCGCGAGAGCGGCTGGGCTGCTTCGTGGGGGTTGAGCCGGTGCCTCATGCTCGGCGCGAAGTGCTCCGCCATGAGCTCACCCTGACCGCCCCCCGCGAGGACAGGATGCGGCTGATTCAGACGATGAAGGCCCAGACCTCCCCGGTCTTCCTCCTCTACGAGGACTGTGCCGAGGTCACCTCCGAGCTCGAGCGGGCTGCCTCGACCTCTCCGCCGGTCGCCGAGGCGGTCACAACCGGCGAGTACGGCAATGAGCGCCACCAGCTCTGGCGCCTCGCGGAACCCGGGGCGGTCCAGCTGATCACCGAGGGGCTCAGCCACACCCGGCTCTTCATCGCCGATGGCCACCACCGCTACGAGACCGCCCTCACCTTGGGCCTGCCCCTGGTGCTGGCGCTGGTCTCGCCGCTCGAGGACCCTGGCAACCTGATCCTCCCCACCCACCGAGTGATCCCCGAGGCGCCGCTCGGGGTCGCGGAGTTGCGCGAGGCCCTCATCGCTGCTGGCTGGAAGGTGGAGTCCGCAGAGGAACTGGGGGAGGTCGTCGCCCGGATCGAGGCGCTCCGGGCAACGGAGCACGCGTTCGGAATCGTCGGGAGTGCCGGCAAGCTGATCGCCCACCGGCTGCGTGGGCAGGGTCGATCCCCGAGCCCCCGATCAAGTTTGGATGTCGCGGTGCTGGAAACCGAGATCCTGGAGCCCCTGATGGGGACCGCCTCCCACGAGGCTGCAGCCGGGCGTCTGGTCTACACGCGCGATCCCCAGGAGGCCCTGGAGATGGCGATGGCCAGGAACGGAGTGGCCTTCCTGGTGAGCCCAACCACCGTCTCCGAAATGGCCGAGGTGGCGCTGGCCGGTGAGGCGATGCCTCAGAAGTCCACCTACTTCTTCCCGAAGGTGCCGGCCGGGCTCGTGATTATGGGTGCCGAGTGACCGGCGTCCCGGCCCGGGTGGGCCGGTGGTCGCAGTTGCAGCGGCTCACCTCGCCGGTTTTGAACGAGGGCGAATTCGGGTAGGGTTTAGCGAAGGTGCCTACTTACGCCTACCGTTGCGCCGCCGGGCACGAGTTCGAAGCCGTGCAGGGGATAACCGAGCCTGCCCTTGCCAGCTGCAGGGCCTGCGCCGCACCGGTCCGACGGGTGGTGTTCCCCGTCGGTATCGTCTTCAAGGGCCGAGGCTTTTACAAGACCGACTCAAGGTCGTCATCGAGTTCCTCGATCACCCCGGCTGCGGTCGGCTCGAAGGGGACCGCCACGGCGACCCCCGCTGCGGCCAGCAAGGACGGCGGAGCGGGCACCGGAAACAAGGTATCGACGCCGAAAAGCGAGTCAGCGTCCGGGACCGCCACTCCCGCGAGTGGCGGCTGACGCTTGGAGAAGAGCATGGCTGAGCCAGTCAACGTCAGCGACGCGACCTTCGACAGCGAGGTGATCAAGGCCGAGACGCCGGTCTTGGTGGATTTCTGGGCCGACTGGTGCAATCCCTGCAAGATGCTCGCCCCGATCGTGGAGGACCTCGCCAGTGAGTACGGCCCCCGGGTGAAGTTGGCCAAGCTCGACGTGGATGCCAACCCCAGCACTGCGGGTCAGTTCGGCGTGATGAGCATCCCCACCCTGATCCTCTTCAAGGGTGGTCAGGCGGTCCAGCGGGTGGTCGGCTACCAGCCCAAGGCTGCTCTCAAGGCCAAGCTGGACGCCCTGCTCTGAGGTAGGGGCGAGGCGCCTCACCGGTTACGATCAGGCGTCGATGCCAGACCTTCAAGATGAATTCGCCCGCGCTCTGGCGCAGGCGGCTGCTGAGCTTGGGGTCGGGGAGGTCGCGGACCCGGGTGTGGAACCCTCCGCGGTCCCGGAGGCGGGGGACTACTCCTCGGCTCTGTCGTTCCGGCTCGCCGCCAGCCTGCGCCGTCCGCCCCGGGAGATCGCGGCGGAGCTGGTCTCCAGGATCTCGCGACGCTCGCTCCCCCATTTCGGTGAGGTGACGGTCAGCGGGGCCGGCTACGTCAACCTTCGCCTCGACTTCGCTTCCCTGACCCCCCGGGTGATTGAGCAGGCCCTCGGCTGGGGTGAGGTGGTCAGCCTCGACCCTGGGGCCGGAGCCAAGGTGGTGGTCGAGCACACTGCCACCAACCCAAACAAGGCGGCCCACGTGGGCCACCTTCGCAACGCCTGCATCGGCGACACCGTGGCTCGGCTGCTGCGGGCCAGAGGGCACCAGGTCGAGGTGCAGAACTACATTGACGACACCGGGGTTCAGGTGGCGGATGTCTTGGTCGGGATCCGCCACCTCGGACTCACCCCCGAGGCGGGAGAGCCGTTCGATCGGTTCTGCTCCCGGGCCTACGTGGAGGTTTGCCGGCGCTACGAGTCGCAGCCGGAGTTGACCGAGCTCCGGGCTCAGACCCTCCGGCAGATCGAGTCCCAGGACGGAGAGGTGGCAGTGGCTGCCAAGGAGCTTGCCGGAAAGATCGTGGACGCTCACCTCCGGACCATGGCCAGGGCAGGAGTCAGCTACGACCTTCTCACCTGGGAGTCCGACATCATCGCGCTGGGCTTCCTCGGCCATGCCCTGACCTGGATGCGTGAGGCCGAGGTGATCCGCGAGCCGGACCAAGGCCCCTTCCGCGGCTGCTGGGTCCTTCCCCTGGAGGAGAGCGAAGCTGGCGTGGAGCTGGGCGAGGGGGAGGCCAAGGTGCTCGTCAAGAGCGACGGGATCGCCACCTACACCGGCAAGGACATCGCCTACCACCTCTGGAAGTTCGGGGTGCTCGGGCTCGACTTCAGCTACCGCCTCTGGTCCCCCCATGGCCCGGCGACCACCACGGCACAACCGGAGCTGGCTCAACTGCCTGCCCAGGGGTTTGGGCATGCGGCCCAGGTCGTGAACGTGATCGACCAGCGCCAGAGTGCGCCCCAGCGCGTGGTCCGGGAGGCGCTGCGGCGGCTAGGGTTCACAGAGCAGGCCGAGGCCCTCCGTCACCTTGCCTACGAGGTGGTCGCACTCTCCCCGACTGCGGCCGCGGCGCTCGGGGTCGACACCAGCGAGGGTCGCGCCATGTATGCGCTCAGCGGCCGCCAGGGGGTTGATGTCGGTGCCGACGACCTGCTCGACGAGGCCGAGCGCCAGGTGCGCTCCAAAGCGCGCGACCAGACCACCGCCAGCCGGTTGGCGGCCAGCGCGGTGCGCTACTACCTGCTCCGCTTTGGGCTCAACTCGATCATCAATTTCGACTTCGGGGAGGCCCTCCGTACCAGCGGCGACACCGGGGTCTACCTGCAGTACTCCCACGCCCGTGCCTGCGGAATCCTGGCCAAGGTGGCGGCGCTTCCCGTACCGGCCCATTCCCCCGACCTCAGCCCAGCGGAGCGCAACTTGGTCAAGCTGCTGGAGCGCTTCCCGCGGATGGTGGCGGAGGCTGCCGACACGCTCAGCCCTTCCACCCTGGCCGCCTACACCTTCTCGCTGGCCACCGCCTTCAACGACTTCTACGAGCACTCGGACCGGCTCTACCGGCTGGAGGACCAGGCACTCCGGGGGCTGCGTCGCGGCCTGGTGGACGCGACCCGGGCGACGCTGGCCCGGTCACTTGAGCTTCTCGGGCTGACCCCGCTCGCCCGCATCTGACGCCTGCCAGGAGGCGGGCCAGCCCGACTGCTCAAGCCCGGCGCTCCTCTTCGGGCCTGCACTCCCCCCCGGGGGTTCCCTATCGGCACATGTCGGTTCCGTCCCATCCCTTCGACCCCTGCTCCAGACACTGCTCCGCGACCATCCGCAGGCGGGTGGCAGATTCGGAGTGGCTGGGATCTGGGCCGGGGCGGTGTTGGGGGGCTGGCCGAGATCGAATCAGTGAGCAAGGAGTCGTTCATCTCCAGGGCGCTTTCGCTCCCTGAGGGCCCAGGCCGCCGACTGGTCACCGCCGCCGTCGGCTCACGAT
>Ga0182014_10000055_pt1 | contig 108457 bp, 106 predicted proteins | sample 612S2DmetaG_FD_120489 | JGI IMG/M metagenome (GOLD analysis project Ga0182014, IMG submission 120489) | Permafrost microbial communities from Stordalen Mire, Sweden - 612S2D metaG | ecosystem: Environmental > Terrestrial > Soil > Wetlands > Permafrost | place: Sweden: Stordalen | collected... | reverse complement strand
GTAACCGCAATCGCCACAGCCATCACCGCCTCCCATCAATCAAATCAACGGGAAACATCGAATCATAACTCACCGCGTCGGGGGAATCCCCGGAGAGTCAGAAAATTCGGCGGCTGGTATTAGTCCTGGCCAAACAAAATTTTGCAAATTTTATAAAAAATTCTACCGGCGGGTGATTTAAACATTCGACAAGGGACTTTCTTTGATATATATAACTGACACTTTATCAGTTTTACCGCCGCAAATGGGTGAAACGCAACGCCAAAGTCAAAAATCTTGGGGGAGTTAAACAAGATGGAAATGAACGATATCATCATCGTGAGTGTCGACGACCATATTATCGAGCCGCCCACTATGTGGGACCAGCACCTTACGGCGGCGCAGAAGGAGTTTGCGCCAAAACTTCTGCGCGACAAGAACGGCAAGGATTACTGGCTGTTCGAGGACAGACAGGTGGGCAATGTCGGGCTGAACGCGGTGGTCGGGCGGATGCGCGAGGAGTATGGCTGCGAGCCGATCTCCTTCGACCAGATGCGCAAGGGAGCATGGGATATTCACGCCCGCATCGAGGATATGAACGCCAACGGCATTCTCGCCGGGTTGAATTTCCCCAGCGTGGTGGCCTTCGACGGTATTCTGTTCCACCAATTCCAGAACAAGCAGAACGCGCTGACGCTGCTGAAAGCCTATAACGACTGGCATATCGACGAGTGGTGCGGCAGCTATCCGGGCCGCAATATTCCCAATGCCATTGTGCCGTACTGGGATATCAACGCGACGGTGGAGGAAATCCGCCGCGTGGTGAAGAAGGGTTGTCACGCGATTTCCTTTAGCGACAATCCCTCCCTGCGTGGGCAGCCGAGCATCCATGACGAGCATTGGGAGCCGCTGTGGAAGGTCTGCGCGGAGAACAATGTCGTCATCAACATCCATATCGGCTCGGGCGCCTCGGCGCCGCATGCCTCGGCGGCTTCGCCGATTGATGCGTGGATTGTCACGATGCCGATTTCCATCGTCAACAGCGCGGCGGACTGGCTGTTCCTGAAAGCGTTGCAGCGTTATCCGAACCTGAAAGTCTCGCTTTCCGAGGGCGGCATCGGCTGGATTCCGTATTTCCTGGAGCGCGCTGACTTTACCTTCGAGCATCATCATGCGTGGACCTATTCGGATTTCGGCGGCCGCAAACCGAGCGATATTTTCCGCGAGCATTTCATGACGTGCTTTATCGAGGACAAGTTCGGGCTGAAGAATTTGGATGCGATCGGCGAGGATAATGTTTCCTATGAATGCGACTATCCGCATTCGGATTCGGTATGGCCGGAATCTGCTTCGGGCCTGTGGGAGTCGGTGAAGGATCTGCCGGAGCGGGTGATCAACAAGATCACGCATGAGAATGCGCTAAAACTGTTCAACTTCGATGCTTTCGGCATGATGGGCGGGCGGGATAAATGCACCGCCGGGGCGCTGCGCAAGCTGGGCGAGCATGTGGATACCGCGCCGAAATCCTATGGCGGTCCTGCGCCGTTGCAGCCGGGCGAGGCGCGCCGGCCGGTGACTTCGGGCGATATTCTGCGGATGTTCGAGGAGGTTGCCAAAGCGGCGGCGTGACTATTTAGCGGGAACAACGGAAGCTGTCCGGGGAGAATACCCCGGACAGCTTTTTGCGGGAAGCCAATTGCGCCAAAGCTTGTGCGAATGAAATAAAAAACGGTGAGGAAATGATAATGAAATATTCTGGATTGATTGAGATTATGCCGTACCGGGGGCGCAACGCCCAATGACACAGGTGATGAAAGGCGTGCGGGTCCTTGAGGTCGCGCAATTCACCTTCGTGCCGGCCGGTGGCGCCGTGCTTGCCGATTGGGGCGCGGATGTTATCAAGGTTGAGCATCCGGTGCGCGGTGATGCGCAGCGTGGCATCCAGATGCTGGCCAAGCTGGCGATCAATCCGCAGCGTAGTTCGCTGATGCAACATCCCAACCGCGGCAAGCGCAGCGTGGGTATTGATGTATCAACGCCCGAAGGCCAGCAGTTGATCTATGAGCTGGCCGCGCAATGCGATGTGTTCCTGACGAATTATTTGCCGGCACAGCGGCAGAAGTTGAAGATCGACATCGAACATATCCGCGCGCACAACCCCAATATTATTTACGCGCGCGGCAGCGCATTTGGCGACAAGGGGCCGGAGCGAGAAAAAGGCGGATTTGATTCGACCGCCTTTTGGGCGCGCGGCGGTTCGGCCAAGCTGGTTGCCCCGCCGGAACTGGGTGGCCCGCTGCTGCAGCCGGGGCCGGCCTATGGTGATACGATCGGCGGCATGAACATCGCGGGCGGCGTCGCGGCGGCGTTGTTTCATCGCGAGCGCACCGGCGAGGCGACCGAGGTTGATGTTTCGCTGCTGGCCTCGGGCATCTGGGCGACGGCGTGCAGCATTGATATCGCCATGGAGCTTGGCACCGTGCCGTTCGCGGCGGCCATGCCGGATGCGGCCGATGTCGGCACCAATCCGTTTGTCGCGCTATTCCGCACGTCCGATGGCGGGCATATCAACCTGACCATTTTGAAGCCTGGTCCATTTATCCAGGATACGTTCGAGCATCTCGGCATCGCGGAATATGCGAGTGATCCGCGCTTCAGCACCGATGTGGCGTTGATGGCGAATGCCAGGGCCGCTTATGAACTGGCGGCCGAGGCTTTCGCCAAACAGCCGTTTGCCTATTGGGTCGAGCGGCTGGAGACGATGAAGGGGCAATGGGCGAGCTATCAGAGCGTGCTCGATGTTGCCAGTGACAAGCAGGTGCTGGCGAATGATCTGATTTTTGAGGTTGAGTCCGCTGATGGCGGGCCGCCGATCCGCCTTGTTGGCAATCCGGTGCAGTTCAACCATGCCGGGGTGACGACGACGCGCGCGCCTGAGCCGTCGGAGCATACCGAACTGGTGCTGATGGAGTTGGGCATTGATTGGGACCGGATCGAGGAACTGAAGGCGAAGGGCGCGGTGGCCTGAGTCGGCCGCGTTTGTTTTGGAGTTGGAAGGAAGATGTTGATGGAACTGAAACCTGGGTCGCGGTGGAAAAGCGCTGTTTGCGCCGCGGAGGTTGTGGTGGTGCGCCCGGCGAAGACCAGCGTGACGCTGGAGTGCGGCGGGCAGCCGATGGTGGCGCTCGGCACGACAGTGCCTGAAGGTGCCGCATTGGCACCGGAACTTGCCGCCGGGGTGAGTGCCGGCAAGCGCTATTTCGATGCCGAGTCTGGGCTGGAGGTTCTGGGTAGCAAGGCGGGCAAGGGCACGCTGGCGGTTGGCGGCAAGCCGCTCGCGTTGAAGGAAGCCAAGGCGCTTCCCGCGTCGGACTGAACGCGATGCATACTTCACTGTTGTTGGAGATGGCTGCGGGCGATGCCGCGGAACGGCTTGCCGTGACGGGTGGCCATGTCTCGATTTCGTTTGACGAGCTGGCCATCCGCGCGCGTGCGGCGGGGGCGTGGCTGGAGGCGCAGGAAGGCAAGACGCTGGTGTTCGTCGGGCTGAATGGCGTTGATCTGCCGGTGGCGATTTTTGCGGGAGCGTTTGCGGGCAAACCGTTCGCGCCGCTGAACTATCGGCTGGCCGATGCCGATTTGCGCCGCCTGCTGGCGCGCACCGCGCCGTCAGTGGCGATTGTGGATGATGATATGCTGATGCGGCTGGAGGATACGCCGGGCGTGCAGCTGCTGCCGCGCAGCCAGTTCGAGAGCATTTGCATGGACCCGCGTTATCGCGCCGCCGAACTGGCGCCGTGCGACCCGGATATTGCGGTGCTGCTGTTCACCAGCGGTACCACGGGGGAACCGAAAGCGGCGGTGCTGCGGCATAGTCATTTAACGTCGTATGTTATTTCCACCGTTGAGTTCATGGGCTCGGCGGAGGCGGAGGCCGCGCTGGTGTGTGTGCCGCCGTATCATATTGCCGGAATCTCGGCGATTCTCACGGGAATATATGGCGGCAGGCGGCTGGTGTATTTGCCGTCGTTCACGCCGGAGGAATGGGTCGGCGCCGCAGCGGCGGAGAAGATCAGCCATGCGATGGTGGTGCCGACGATGCTGGGGCGCATTCTCGATGTGATCGAGGCGCATGGGCAGAAGCTGCCGGATTTGCAGCTGCTCTCCTATGGTGGCGGACGCATGCCGCCGGTGGTTATCGAACGGGCGCTGGCGCTATTGCCGCATGTGGATTTTGTGAATGCCTATGGGCTGACCGAGACCAGTTCGACGGTGGCCATTCTGGGGCCGGAGGATCATCGCGTGGCGATGAGTTCATCTGATCCCGCCGTGCGGCGGCGCCTGGGGTCGGTGGGGCGGCCGTTGCCGTCGCTGGAGCTGGAGATACGTGATCCGGAGGGCCGCGTGCTGCCGCCGGGGCAATCCGGCGAGGTGTATGTGCGCGGCGACCAGGTGGCGGGGGAGTATCTGCACAAAAAGGCCATCCAGGATGATGGCTGGTTCGCCACCAACGATGCCGGCTGGCTCGATGAGGCAGGGTATCTTTTCGTCGAGGGGCGGCTGGATGATGTGATTGTGCGCGGGGGCGAGAATATTTCCCCCGGCGAGATTGAGGACGTGCTGCGCGCACATCCCGCGGTGCGCGATGTGGCGGTTTTCGGGTTGCCGGATGACCAATGGGGCGAGCGGGTGGCCGCCGTGGTGGTGACGCGCGATGGCTCACGCGACGAGGGGGGACTGGCCGCGTGGGTGAAGGCAAAACTGCGCTCCACCCGTACGCCGGAGACGTGGGATTTCCGCGTGGAACTGCCATACAACGAAACCGGAAAGTTGCTGCGGCGGGTGCTCAAGACGGAACTCACGGCCGCGCAAAAGGTGGCGTGAGCGGCTTTGGCGCCGCCATGCTATGTCCCGGACATGCAGGACACCGCGCCCGACCATCTGGAGGCTGAAACATTTTCCCCGCTGGGGGCAGCACCTTTGGTGTGGCTGGATTTGGCCGGGCCGGGCGCCGAGGCGCGGGCGCGGCTGCTGGCGGGGCGGACCCAGGCGATTATCATCGGGGCCGACCGGAGGGGCGATTGCCCGCCGGTTGATCCCGCGCCGTTTGATTGCCTGCTGACCGTGGCGGCCGAGGCGGCGGCGCCTTGGGTTTGTGTTGAACCGGCACGGTTTGAGGCGCGTGCGGCGGTGATCGAAAATGCGGTGCGTGCTGCGCCCATTGCCGCCGGGGTACTGGCCCAAGTGCTGCGGATTGGTGAGGCGCTGCCGTTGCGGGAGGCGCTGGGGGTGGAATCCTTTGCGTTCTCGACCCTGCTTGGCGGGGAGGAGTTCCGGGCTTGGCGCAAGACGGGCCAGCCTGTTGCCCAGCCTAGCCCGGAACTGCCGTTGCTGGCGGTGGCGCGTGAGGAGGGGCTTGTGACCATTACGCTGACGCGGCCGGATACGCGCAATGCCATGAGTGCGGCCATGCGCGATGCCTTGTTCGAGGCGCTAGCTTCGGTGCTGGACGACCCGACAAGGCCGGACTTGCTGCTGCGGGGTGAGGGCACGTGTTTTTCCGTCGGGGGAGATTTGGCGGAGTTTGGCACGGCGACGGATTTGGCGCAGGCGCATTTCATCCGCACGGCGCGGTCCTGCGCGGCGCTGCTGGATGAACTGGGCGGGCGCGCGGAAGTGCTGCTGCATGGGGCCTGCATTGGTGCAGGGATCGAGATTCCAGCGGCGGCGGCGCGGCGGACGGTCTTGCCGGGGGCGTATTTTCATTTGCCGGAACTTAAAATGGGGCTGATCCCGGGGGCAGGCGGCACGGCGACCATCAGCCGCGCGATCGGCCGCCACCGGACTTGCTACATGATGCTGAGCGCGCGGCGGATTGCGGCGCCGGCGGCGCTGGGCTGGGGGTTGATCAGCGGCATTGCAGCGGTGCCATGACAGTGGTTGCGCAAGCGGTGGCGGCGTTTGGCGCGCGTATCGGCGTGTTGAGCGGCGTATTGGGGCGCCGGGTTGCGATTGATGCGGACGAGGTATTGGACCGCAGCCCTTTTATCGTGCTGGCGCCGCCGGGGCGATGTTCGCCGAACGGGAGTTGCCGTTTGCTGCGGGCGGTGGACGGCTGGGTGGCGGTGAATTTGCCGCGCGAGAGCGATTTTGAGCTGATCCCGGCGTGGTTTGGCGGGGACACGCAGGACGCAGGCTGGGCGCGGGTTGAGCAGGAGATTGCGCGGCGGGGTTGGCGCGAAGTGGTGGCGGATGCGCGGTTGCTGGGATTGCCGGTGGCCGGAGTGCAGGAAATGGCGGGCATGGGGCCAGGAGTGTCGCTGCACCGGCTAGGAGCCGGGGGCCGAACCGGCCGGCTGAACGTGGTGGATTTGTCGAGCCTGTGGGCGGGGCCGTTGTGCGGCGGGATTTTCAGCCGGATGGGGGCGGAGGTGACCAAGATCGAGAGCCTGAGCCGGCCCGACCCGACGCGCGCCATGCCGGGGTTTCATGCCCGGCTGAATGGCGGCAAGCGGGACGTTAGCCTGGATTTTTCAGACCCGGCTGATCGGGCTGTTTTGCGTCAGCGCCTGGTGGGGGCGGATGTGGTTATCACCAGCGCCCGGTTGCGTGCGTTCGAGCAACTGGGGCTGGCGCCACAAGAGATTTTTGCCGCCAATCCGGCGCTCGTTTGGGTGGCGGTGAGCGGATATGGCTGGACCGGCGATGCGGCGGACCGGGTTGCCTTTGGTGATGACGCGGCGGCGGCGGGCGGGCTGGTGCGCTGGGGCGAGGATGGAGTGCCGGGGTTTGGCGGCGATGCGCTGGCCGACCCGCTCTCGGGTCTTGCCGCCGCTGCCGGTGCGCTGAGCGCGCTCAGTCAGGGGGGCGGGTATCTGGTGGATGTGGCGATGGCGCAGGTGGCGGCGGGGGTGGCGGGATGAGTTTGATCTGCAACGCCGAGGTCGAGGGGATTTTGGGGCTCGATGTGCGCATCGAGGCGGGCGTGGTTGTTGAGATCGGGCGCGGGTTGAGGGGCGCGGGTGAGGCGGTGGATGCCGGGGGCGGCGCGCTGATTCCGGGGCTGGTTGATCATCATTGCCATCTTTTCGCGGCGGCGGCGCAGGCGGATTCGGTGCGGCTTGATGATGTGGCGGCGCTGGATGAGGTGGTGCGGCGCATCCGCGCGGCGGCCGCGAGCCGGCCGGCGGGGGGGTGGATTCGCGCCACGGGGTGTCCGGGGCGGCTGGCGGAAACCCTTGACCGTGAAGCGCTGGATGCTTGGGCGCCCAAAAATCCGTTGCGGCTGCAGGACCAGACGGGCGGGTTGTGGCTGCTCAACAGCGCGGCGCTGGCGCTGGTGGCGCGCGGTGAGGTGCCTGAATGTGCCGAGCGCGCGCCAGGTGGCGAGCTGACCGGTCGTATGTGGCGCGGGGATGCCTGGCTGGGGGCGCAAATCGGCGAGGTGGCGCCGCCGTTCGGCCCGGTGGGGCGGCGGCTGGCGACACTGGGCATTACCGCCGTCACCGATGCGAGTGCCACCACCACCCTGGCGCGGGCGGCGTTGCTGGCGCAGGCGGTGCGGGATGGTGCGTTGCCACAGCGGCTAATGCTGATGAGCGCGGGGGCTTTGATGCCGCCTGAGGACGCGACGTTTGCCGTGGGGCCGGTGAAAATCCTGCTTGATGATCGTGATCTGCTGCCGCTGGATGAGTTTGTGGCGCGGATCGCGATGGCCCGGCGCTGGGGGCGTGTAGTGGCCGTGCATTGCGTCACCGCTGGCGAGTTGGCGCTGACCCTTGCAGCTTTCGCGGCGGCGGGCAGCCGGGCGGGGGACCGGATTGAGCATGGCGGCGTGATCCCGCAAGCGGCGATCGAGGAGGTGAGGGCGCTGGGCCTGACGGTGGTGACCCAGCCGGGATTCATCCATGAGCGCGGCGAGCGGTATTTTTCCGAGGTTGATGCTGGGGAGCAAGATGACCTCTACCGCTGCGCCAGCCTGCTGGCGGCGGGGATTGGGGTCGCGGGCAGTTCCGATGCGCCCTATGGCAGGTGGGACTGCTGGGCGGCGATGCACGCGGCGGTTTCGCGCCGGACTGCTGCCGGGCGGCTGCTGGCGGCGGCGGAGTGCGTGTCCCCCCGGGCGGCGCTCAACCTTTACCTGGGTGGCGCCTCAGACCCTGGCGGGCCGGTGCGTAGAGTATTGCCGGGTGCGGCGGCGGATTTATGTCTGCTCGACCGGCCGTTGCGCGATGTGCTTGCCGCACCACAGGCGGAATATGTGGCGATGACGATGATCGCGGGAAACATTGTTTACCAACGGGGGTGATTGTTGGGAAACTTGTCGTCAGGCGGTTTCGGCCGATGCCACGGGCTTTGTTTTTTCCGGCGTTGCGCCGGTTTCCAGCACGCTGAGTACGAAAAAAGCGATGGCGTGATCGATCTTGGCGGGGCTGACCTCGTATTCGTTGACAGCGTCGAAGGTGACGGAGGCTATGCGCTCGAGCAACGAGATCAATGCGCCCGCCGTGGAGAATGGGTGCAGGTCCGCCGGGATGTTTCCGGCTTGCTGATTGGCATGGATGCGCCGCGCCAGGGCTTGCAGCAACGGTGCGATCGACAGGCGCCGGACCGTGGAGAAACGCTCGTCCCCTTCGTCGGCGGCGAGGTTGCGGACGCGGTAGATGGCGCGGTTGCGCTGCCAGTGGTCGGTATAGGAAGCCACGAACGCCTGCGCCTGCGCGTTGGCGGTTTCCGGGGGCCAGGGAGCATCCAGCATTTCGAGCAGTTCGGGGGTGCTTTGCGAGACCATGCGGGCGACGGCGAGCACGGCTTCGGTCGCATCCTGGAAATAGAGGTAAAACGTCGAGGTTGCGGTTTTCGCGCGCCGGGTGATGTCGGAAACGGTAAGCTCCCGCAACGGTTTGCTCTGGATCAGCTCGGCGGTGGCTTCCAGAAGGCGTTGGCGCGTCTGCTGGCCCTTGGCGCCCATGGACTGCCCGTTCTGGTTCTGCCTGGGCTTCTGGCCGGTCGCTGCGGGCTTGCGCGTCAATTCAAAATCTCCACCGTTGACTGTTCAGATAGACAGAAGACGCCGGGTTGAACAGCCGCAAGGAGGGGGTGGTTAAAAAATGACTGATATTCATTTATGTTTTATAGGTACGAAAATTTTTCATATTCAAGTGCGATTTTTGGGGCTCTGAAATGAATGTGATGATTTTGTGGGAGCGATGCGGGCGTTTATCACCGGCCCGGTGTTGGTATTGAGTTAGGAGCGTATGACAAGCCTGTATCCACACGGCGCGATGCGCCGGCGCATAGAAATCGCCTGCCGACCTGGTGAGGCGCGGGTGGCGGTGGAGGATGATTTTCATCATTTCCGCATCACCGTGCGCCACCTTGATGGCGTGGCGACGGCGGCGTTTGCCGTCACATTGCGGCACCCCAACGCGATTTGCCCGCAGGCGAGTGACCGGCTCGCCGAATTGGTGGGCATGCGCTTGAGCGAGTCTCCGGCGGCGGTGATGCAGCGGACGGATGCGCGCCAGCAATGCACGCATATGATCGACATGGCCGGGTTGGCGGTAGCGGCGGCGGCGCGCGGCGTGGTGCGCCGGCGTTACGAGGCGCAAGTGCCCGACCGCGTGGAGAAACGCACCCACGCCAGGCTGTGGCGCGATGGTGCGCTGGCGCTGGAATGGCATATTGAGCGCGGCACCATCACCGGGCCGGCGCCGTTTGCCGGGCGGGAGATCGGCACCGGGTTTACCGCCTGGGTGGCGGGCAGCTTGGAGCCGGAACTGGCGGAGGCGGCCTTGGTGCTGCGCCGTGCCGTGTTCATCTCGGGCGGGCGGCGGGTTGATCTGGACGCGCCGGGCAATCGCACGGGGCCGTTTGGCGGATGCTGGGCGTGGCAGCCAGAGCGGGCGGATTTGGCCCTGCGGGTGGTCGGCTCCACGCATGATTTCACCTCCCGGCCGGAGGTTTTGACGCAGGAGGATGCCGCCTGGCTGGCGTTCGAGGTGTGACCTCTCAGGGCGCCCGCAGTTTCCGCAGCGTGCCGGAGTAGCTTAAAATAATTTCGCCGTGCTGGCGCAGGGTGCCGCGGATGAAGGCGAGTTTGCCGGTCTCGCGCAGCACCTGCAGGTCCGCTTCCAGAATGGCGCCGCTTACGCCGCTTGCCAGATACTGCACGGTAAAGTCGATGGTCACGACATTGGTGCGGGTGACGCGGTGGTCGAGATAGAGCGGCAGGAACAGGCATTGCTCGGCGATGGCGGCGAGATAGCCGCCGTGCAGGCTGCCAAGGCGGTTGGCATGGCTGGCGCTGGTGGCAAAACGCGCCGTGGCGTGGCCGGGGCCGTTGGAGCGGACCAGCACCTCGCCGAGCAGATCGTCAAACCCCTGCGCCGCGCCGGGCTCATCCAGCGGCGCCCAGCCGGTGTTGGTCTCGTTCAGGTCGGAGTCAGTCATCAAGCCAGCCTTGCCGATAGGTTTTCGCATTGAGCCTTGCCGCCGGTTTGCCAAAAATCATGCAAACCGGCGGCGGGACTGGTTCAGAGCGTGCGCGCGATGATCAGCTTCATGATCTCGCTGGAGCCGCCATAGATGCGCTGGACGCGCGAGTTACGGAACATGCGCGCGATCGGGTAGTCGTTGATATAGCCGTAGCCGCCGTGCAGCTGCAGGCATTGGTCGACGATCTCCCATTCGGTCTCGGTGACCCAGAGCTTGGCGATCGAGGCCATTGTGACGTCCAGCTCGCCTTTCAGCACTTTGGCGATGCAGTCATTGACGAAGACTTTCGCGATGGTGGCCTTCGCCTTGCACTCGGCCAGCTTGAACTGGGTGTTCTGGAAATCCATGATCGGCTGGCCAAAAGCCTTGCGCAATTTCACATATTCCACGGTGGCTTCAAGCGCCTTTTCCATGGTGATGACGCCGCCGATGGCCATCAGAATGCGTTCGCGCGGCAGTTCAGCCATCATCTGGAAAAACCCCTTGCCCTCGACGCCGCCGATCAGGTTTTCCGCCGGCACCCAGACGTCGTCGAAAAACAATTCCGAGGTGTCCTGTGCCTCATGCCCGATCTTGTCGAGCTTCTGGCCGCGGCGGAAACCTTCCACCTTGTCGGTTTCCACCACCAGCAGCGAGGTACCGCGCGCGCCTTGGGCGGGGTCGGTTTTGGCGACGACGACGATGAGGTTGGCGATCTGGCCGTTGGAGATGAAGGTTTTGCTGCCGTTGATGCGGTAACCGTCGCCGTGCTTGAGCGCGGTGGTGCGGATGGATTGCAGGTCCGAGCCGGCGCCGGGCTCGCTCATGGCGATGGCGGCGATGAATTCGCCGGTGACCAGCTTAGGCAGCCAGCGGTGCTTCTGCTCCTCGGTGCCGTGCAACTGGATGTAGGGGGTGACGATGACGTTGTGCAGGGAGGCGGCAAAGCCGTCGATGCCCTTGTTGGCGACCTGCTGGACCACCACCAGGTCGTGGCGGAAATCACCGCCGTGGCCGCCGTATTCAGCGGGGACGCTGACGCCGAGCAGCCCGGCCTCGCCGGCTTCGCGCCAGAATTCGGGCTCGACCTGGCCGTCCTCGCGCCATTTTTCGATCCGCTTCGGGGGCGCCTTCTGGTCGAAGAATTTGCCTACGGCGTCGGAATACATACGAATTTCTTCGTCCTGCATAAAAGCGGGTTCGGGGACGTCCAGCACGGCCATGGCAGCTTCCTTCCTAAGTGGCTTACGCTAACCCAGCGCCGGAGGGGCAAGGGAAGGTGAGCCGGGGTTGTTGTAAAATTGAATCCAACGGAATACAAATATCACCTAGTATGATATGTCGGAAATGGATAGAAGCGCAACCGTGGCGCCGTTGCATGTGCCATGCTGGGGTCAGGGTCCAGGAACCATGGTTTGAGCCGTCGCAACCGGCCGAGGGAAGAGATAGATGACGCAAGCTGGCGCGGGGAATAACACCACACCGGAGCAGCCGTTCGACATTGCGGCGCTGGACGCTTGGATGCACGCGCATATCGAGGGCTACGGCGGGCCTCTGGAGGTGGAAAAATTTCCCGGCGGGCAGTCCAATCCGACGTTCCGGCTGACCACGCCCGCGCGCGCGTATGTGATGCGCCGCAAGCCCGCGGGGCAGTTGCTGGCCGGCGCGCACGCGGTGGACCGGGAGTACCGGATTATTTCCGCTCTGGGTACGCAGGCGTTTCCGGTGCCCAAGGCTTATGCCTATTGTGACGACAACAACGTCATCGGTACGGCGTTTTATATCATGGAGCTGGTTGAGGGGCGGATCTTCTGGGACCCGACGTTCGCCAGCCTGCCCAAGCCCGAGCGCGCGGCTTATTTCGACGCCATGAACGCGACTATCGCGCAGTTGCACGGGATTGATTACCGCGCCGCCGGGTTGGAGGGTTACGGCAAACCGGGTACTTATTTTGCCCGCCAGATTGCCCGCTGGGTGCGTTCCTACCGCGAGGACGAGCAGGCCGGGCGCATTCCGGCAATGGACCGGCTGGCGGACTGGCTGCCCGCGCATATTCCCGATGACGGCGATGAGACCAGCATCGTGCATGGCGATTTCCGTTGCGACAACATGATCTTCCATCCCACCGAGCCGCGCGTGGTCGCGGTGCTGGACTGGGAGCTTTCCACCCTGGGGCATCCGCTGGCGGATTTCACTTATCACTTGATGATGTACCGCACGCCGAAAGGCCTGCCCGCCGGCATGCTGGGCGATGACCCGGTGGCGCTGGGGCTGCCGACCGAGGCGGAATATGTGGCGGCCTATTGCCGGCGCACCGGGCGGGCGGGAATTCCGGCGCTGGATTTCTATCTCGCCTTCAATATGTTCCGCTTTGCCGGGATTATTCATGGCATCAAGGGCCGCCTGCTGCGCGGCAATGCTTCAAGCGCCCATGCGGCTCAGATGGTGAGCCAACTGGATGATCTGGCTGAACACGCCTGGCAACAGGCCGTGGCGGCCGGGGCCGAATAGACAATCTAGAACAGGAAAACATCGTCATGGACCAGATACATGCTGCTGCCGCCCCCGGAATTTCGCCGCGCGCGCTCGATATCGCCACGCGCGTGGAAAAATTCGTGCGCGAGGTTGTTGCCCCCTACGAGAAAGATCCTCGCGCCACCTCGCACGGGCCGACGGATGAGCTGATTCACGAATTGCGCGCCAAAGCTCGCGCGGCGGGGGTGCTCACGCCGCACATTTATCCGGATGGCGGGCATATGACGCATCTGGAAACCGCGCTGACACTGCGCCATTCCGGCCTCTCGCCGCTGGGGCCGATTGCCTGCAACACCATGGCGCCGGATGAGGGCAATATGTTCCTGCTCGGCGCCGTGGGCAGCAAGGATTTGAAGGAACGCTTCCTCAAGCCGCTGGTTTCCGGCGAGGCGCGCTCGACATTTTTTATGACCGAGCCGGCCGAGGATAACGGCGCCGGGTCCGATCCTTCGATGATGCTGACCACCTGCCATCTGGATGGCAATCACTGGGTCGTCAATGGCCGCAAATCGTTCGCCACTGGCGCGCAGGGGGCAAAAATTGGCATTGTGATGGCAAAATCCAGCGATGGCGCCTGCATGTTTCTGGTCAATCTGCCGGACCCGGCGATTACCATCGAGCGGGTTCCCGATACCATCGACTCCTCCATGCCGGGCGGCCATTGCGTGGTGAAAATCGAGAATTTGCGCATTCCCGCTGACCAGATGCTGGGCAATAGCGGCGAGGGCTTTAAATACGCGCAGGTGCGGCTCTCGCCCGCGCGCCTGACGCACTGCATGCGCTGGCTGGGCTCGTGCATCCGCGCCAATGAAATCGCCGTGGATTACGCGATCAAACGCCAGGCGTTCGGCAAGGCGTTGATCGACCACGAAGGTGTGGGCTTCCAGCTTGCCGATAACATGATCGACCTGAAGCAGTGCGAGCTGATCATCGACTGGTGCGCGCGCATTCTCGACACCGGCGCGCTGGGTACGGTGGAAAGTTCGATGGCGAAGGTCGCGGTTTCGGAAGCGTTGTTCCGCGTGGCGGACCGCTGCGTGCAGATTATGGGCGGCACGGGCGTGACCACCGATACCATCGTGCAGCAGGTGTTCCGCGAAGTGCGGGCATTCCGCATTTATGACGGGCCGACGGAAGTGCATAAATGGTCGCTGGCGAAGAAGATCAAGCGCCTCGGCCGCCCGTACTAAAGGGCAGCGCGCCACCGCGGCGGATCAGCTGGATTCGGGCAGATCGTCGAAATTGTAGAGTGGATCGGCCTTGGCGCGCTCCAGCGGGTAATAGGCTTCGACCTCGGCGTCGAACACGTAGATCAGGGCCCGGCCGTTGCTCACCGAGACCATCCGGTACGGCGGGCCGCCCGCGCCAAAGGTGCGATAAGCGGCGTCGCCCTGAAATTCCGGGCCGGGATCGGCCGCTTGCTTGAAATTCCGCATGGTTCACTCCTCTTTTTATTGCATGTCATTCGCAATTGCTTGCCAGCGGCACCTTAAATAGGTATCTTTTATAAAGATAGCTATCGTAGTTATACAGGAGGAAAAAGAATGTCACGTTTCGTTTTTAGCGCGGACGCCCACATAACGGAACCTGGGGATCTGTTCGTCGAAAACCTGCCCGCTTCAATGCACGCCTACGCGCTGCGCGCCGAGGTCGGCGAGGGGTTCATGCAGACGATGATCGGCGACCAGATTGTGCATCGGCTGAAACTGGGCGGGGAAGGGCGGTCGGACGCCATGAAGATGCGCCGTGCCGGATCACGCGATTTGAAAATGCGGGTGGCCGACATGGAAGCCGACGGCGTTGACGGCGAGATCTGCTACCCCTCGCTCGGGCTGATGCTTTACCACATCGCGGACCCTGACGCCGAGCTGGCCACCGCGCAGATTTATAACGACTGGACCCGGCATTATTTTGATGGCTATGAAAACCGCTTTGTGCGTTGCGGGATTTTGCCGGTTCGCCGGCTTGAGGACACGATGGCCGAGATGAAGCGGGTGGCGAGCTTTGGCATCACCAGCGCCATGTTGCCGGCCGTGAGCCCGAAAGGTGTTCCCACCTATAATCTGGACGCCTGGGACCCGGTGTTCCAGCTTGCATCGGATCTAGGCATGGTCTTCGTTTTCCATACCGGCACGGGTGGCAACCCGGTGATCGAGCGCGGCGCGGGGGGGGCGATTATCAACTACACGCATCAGATGACAGAGGCGCAGGACACCATCATGCGGCTGGTCTCCGGCGGCATTCTGGAGCGTTTCCCCAAAGTGCAGACGGCGTTTATTGAATCAGGTGCCAGTTGGCTTGCGGGACTTTCCGAGCGCATGGATGAGGTTTTTGAGGCGCATCACTATTACGTGCGGCCCAAGCTGAGCCTGAAGCCAAGCGAATATGTGCGCCGGCAGGTGAAAGTGGCGTTCCAGTATGATCGTGGTTGCGTGATGAGCCGCAGCGTGACCGGACATGAGGCGCTGATGTTCGCCAGCGATTATCCGCATATGGAAGGTACCTTTCCGCAGACACGAAAAGTGATCGACGATCTGTTTGTCGGGATTGATATTCCGGCCACTGAACAGCGCGATATTCTGGGCGGCACGGCGGCGCGGCTGTTCAAATTTCCAGGCGCGCCGGCGGCCTGAAATATCGGCTTTTGTCATGGCGGGACGTAGATTTCTCCGCGAAGGGAAACTAAGATCACGCCATGACAAATGCTCTTATCAAACTCGAAGTTTCAAATGGTCTTGCCCGGCTGACTCTCGCCAATCCGGCGGCGGGCAATGTGTTGAACATGGCCGCGATCGAGGAGTTGGCACAGGCAGTTGAGAGGCTGAAGGCACAGACGCCGCGCGCGGTTTTGTTGAGCGCCGAGGGTAAGAATTTTTGTGTCGGCGGTGATATCCGCTCGTTTTCCTCGGCGCCGGATCGTGGTGCGTTGCTGGAACAAATGGCCGGGCGCCTGCATGAATCCGTGGCGGCGCTGGCGGCTTTGCCGGCACCTGTGATTGCCGTGGTGCAAGGGGCTGCCGCAGGGGCTGGTTTGAGCCTGGTTGCGGGGGCAGATTTGGTGCTGGCGGGGCGGAATGCGAATTTTACCATGGCCTATACCGGCATCGCTTTCAGCCCGGATGGCGGGGCGACGTATTTTCTGCCGCGCCTGATCGGCCTGCGCCGCACACAGGAAATGGCGCTGACCAACCGCCGGCTTTCCGCCGAGGAAGCTTTGCAATGGGGGCTGGTGACGAAAGTGGTTGACGATGACCAGCTTGCCGCCGAGGGCGAGGCGCTGGCGCAACGCATTGCCGCTGGGCCGAGTTTTGCCTTTGGCGCGGTGAAAAAACTGCTGAATGACGGTGCGACACGGAATTTGGTGACGCAGCTGGCGGCCGAGACGCAGGCGATTGCCGCCACTGCGCGCAGTGAGGATGCCGGCGAGGGATTGGCTGCATTTCTGGAGCGCAGGCCCTCGAAGTTTAAAGGCTACTGAACCGCCGGGCGGCTTTCCCGGCATAAAAACGAGGGAACACCATGGAAAAACGTTTTCTGGGCCGCAGCGGCTTGCAGGTTTCGGCTCTCAGTTTTGGCCTGATGACATTTGGCGGCACCGGCATGTTCAAAAGTGTCGGCACGACGCAGGTGGAAGAGGCGGCGCGGCAGATTGATATCGCGATCGAGGCAGGGGTGACGCTGTTCGATACCGCGGATATTTATTCCGGTGGACAATCGGAAGAAATTCTGGCGGCGGCGCTTGGAGACAAGCGCGAAAAAATAATCATTGCCACGAAAGTTTATGGCATGATGGGTAAGGGCGACCATGATCGCGGCCTGTCGCGGCAGCATATCATCGCCGCCTGTGAGGCAAGTTTGCGGCGGTTGAAGACGGACCGGATCGATTTGTACCAGGTGCATAATTTCGACTCGCTGGTGCCGGTTGAAGAGACGTTGCGCGCGTTGGATGACCTCGTGCGCGCGGGCAAGGTGCGTTACATCGGCAGTTCCAACCATTTTGGCTGGCAGCTCACGAAAGCAATGGGTGTTTCTGAAAGGCTTGGGCTGGAGCGGTATATTTCGCAGCAGATTCAGTACTCGCTGATGGTGCGTGATGTTGAGGTGGAGATGCTGCCGGCGGGTGTGGCCCAGGGCGTTGGCGCGCTGATCTGGAGTCCGCTGGCGCAGGGGTATCTGAGTGGAAAGTTTGAGGCGGCGGCAAGTGCTGGTTCGCGGCTGGAAGCGTCTGGCCGGATCTCGATCTATGATACCGAGCGCGGCCATAAAATTGTTGCGGTATTGCGCGAAATCGCGGCGGCGCATGAGGGGGCGACGCCGAGCCAGGTGGCGTTGAACTGGTTGCTGACGCGCCCTGGCGTGACATCGGTCATTATCGGCGCGCGGACCGAGGCGCAGTTGCGCGATAATCTGGCGGCGGCGGGTTGGAGTTTGACGGCGGAGGAAGCTGAGCGGCTGGATCGCGTGAGCGCGGTGCCGGTGGGCTACCCGGAAGTGCAGCATGGGTTTTTTCACCCGGAACGCAATCTGCCGGTGTTTCCGCGCGTGAAGTAAAATACCCAAGGAAAATCATGGGTATTTTTGAGAGCAGAAAGCGATTGAGACGATGACGCCGTTTGTTTACGAAGCCGTTGGCGATGCCTTCATCCCTTCCAAACTGGCGCGCAGCCCCTGGGCGCGCGACAAACAAAACGGCGTCGCCATGGGTGGCTTGCTCGTGCATCTGCTGGAGCAAATGCCGCTGGATGTACCGATGACAATGGCGCGGCTGACCATTGATATTCTGGCGGCGGCACCTTGGAGCGCTACCATGGGGCAGACCCGCATTGTCCGTGCCGGCAAACGCATCCGGCTTGCGGAGGCTGAGTTGCTGGTTGAGGGCGCCGTTGTCGCTCGTGCCACGGCGCTTTATGTCCGCATTGCGGAAACCCCAGTGCATCTTGCGCCCAGTTTGTATCCTTCTGCCGAGAAAGCGGGCAGTCAGCCGTTTGAGGGCATTCCAAGTTTTCTAGGCACGGTCGAAGCTATTTCTGTGCATGGCTCCATGCGTGAGCGCGGCCCGGCTACCGCCTGGGTTCGCTTCAACCATGAGCATATTGCCGGCATTCCGCTCAGCCCGCTGGTTCGCGCCGCCACGCTGGCTGATTTTTCCAGCGGCATGAGCCATGATTTTGATCGCCCAGCCTGGAATTTTCCCAATTTGGATATCGTGATTCATTTTATCCGCGCGCCGGAAGGCGAATGGATGCTGATGGATGCGAGATCGGAGAGTGCAGGCAACGGCACCGGGCTGGCCGGTGCCGTGCTGGCGGATACGCGCGGGAAGTTTGCGCGGTCGTATCAGACCTTGTTTGTCAGCCCGCTCTAACCCACGATAATCCGCGCGCCCGGATGACCGCAGGGGCAGGGTTCGTAGGTGACCGTACCGCGGATGCCGGTTTTCAGCCGGGTGATCGGGGTGGCGCGGTCGAGCCGGCTCGTGATCAGAAGTTCGCCGTTTTCCTCCTCAACTTTCCATTCGCGGTCGGAAATATGCGCGCCATGGTGGAAGCGGCATTCCAGCGCTAGGGCGGGACCAAGTTCCAGCCAGCGCAATAGCCTGATGCCGGGAACGGATTTCAGCCGCTCGTAGGCGTCAGGTTTTGCCCAGACCATGCTGTCGGCGAATAATTTATCCTGGTCAAACCCCGCGGCTTTGATCCCGTCGAGAACCTGGGCCGTGACGCCGGCGGTGAAAGCCGGGTCGAATCGGCGCAGGATGGATTCGATTCGTCCGGCCTCATAGGGGCTGTCATCGCAGTTACAGCAGATCATCCCCTGGCGCATCAAGGCAAGTTCGAACGGCAGGAAGGTAACGCCCTGACTCATCAGGGAAATCAGCAGGCCGTAGCGCTGTTTTTTAAAATCGAACGTGTCAAGCACGGCTTTGACGTGCTCTTCCTGGCGCTTGAGGTCGCGGTCAGACAGCGGCAGCGGGATGATTTTTCCCTGGTCGATGTAGCGTCCGACATAGGCGGGGTGGATGGCGGTGGTGCTCATTGTTTTGTGACCCTCGGGATTTTCTGCGGCGGCCCCAGTTTCAGGAGTTCCTCGTAGAGGACGAGTTCGACATGCACCGGCACGCTCAAGCCCTCGGCCAGCACGGCGATGAGCCGGGATGAAAGTTCCTCGGCGGTGCTGGCAAGTTTGGTGGAGTCATAGCCAATGCGCAGGCGCAGAATTTCCATTTCCCGTTGCGGGCGGATGATCTGGAACAGGCAGGTGCGGGTTTCGGCATGCTGTTCGACAATGCGCTGAATGTCGCGCGGCAGTACGGATTTGCCTTGCACGAGGGTCTCGTCGCCCTTGCGGCCGAGCGGCCAGAAACGCGGATGCGTGCGCCCGCACCCGCAGCGGGAGCGCTCGACACGGACCAGGTCCTCGGTACGGAAGCGGATCAGCGGCGCCCAGGGGTCGGCCAGCGCGGTGACGACGAGTTCACCGATTTCGCCGTCGGGCACTGGGTTATTGTTGTCGTCGAGATTTTCGATCAGCACGAGGTCGCCCCAGGCATGCATGCCGTCATGCATGTGGCACTCCATCGCGCCGATCACATCACCGCAAGTTGTAAATTCAAAAAGCTCCATGCCCCAGCTGGCGACAAGCGCCTTAAAGCGCGGGCTGAGCGGCTCGCCGCCGAACACCGCACCTTTGTAGGAAGCGAAGACGTCGCGCGGGTCGGTGCCGGTTTCCTCGAAATATTTTTCGAGTCCAATGATCATCGGACTGGAGAGCATGAACAGCAAGGTCGGCCGGAATTGTTTGGAGATTTCTACCAGGAAGGGGATTTCCGCCGGCGAATGCGCCATGCCGATGGGGGTGAGGCCGATTTTGTCGAAGCAGGCGAGCGAGGTTTGGCCGCCGCGGAAGGTGAACATCATTTCCGCCATGAAGTCGCCGGGGCGGGCGCCGATCTGCCAGAAGTCGCGGCATAATTGCATGTCCAGCGGCGAGACGCGCCCTTGCGGCACGGCGGTGGGGTCACCCGTGGTGCCGGAGGTGAAGCCGATGCGGTCGAGCACGCCGTCGTCGCATATCTGCAGGCCGCCGACGGGGTCGAGATGCGCGTCGCGGTGGCGGCGGATGGCGTCTTTGTCGATGAAGGGCGCTTTCGCGAAATAATCGGCCAGGGAGCGGATTTGTGAGGGGTGCACACCGGCGGCATCCCAGGCGGTGCGGATCAGCGGCGCGCGCTCATAGGCTTTGCCGATGAGGCCGAGCACGCGCTGCTCCTGCAGGCGCGCCAGGGTTTCGGGCGGCATCGTCTCGATATGCGGGTCGAGATAGGCGTCGTCCGCTGGTGCGGGGGAAGGTGAGGCCGGCATTATCGTCTCCCTGGCGGGTTCCGGTTACGGCCGGAACGCCGTTCTTGTCACGTCATGGTTAACCTAGTCATAGAACTATAATCCAATTCGGCCGGGTCTGGCAATCAGGTATCTGTTTTTAAGTTCAATTTTGGCGGTCGGGGAATACCGGGGTGCGTTTCTCCCTTGCGGCGGCGATGGTTTCCGCGTGCTCGGGGGAGGCAAGCAGGGCTTCCTGTTCCACCGATTCGGCCAGCAGCAGCGCTGAGGCGGGCGCGTCCAGGTTAAGCAGGCGCTTGGCGGCGCGGATGGCCGGCGGGCTGGAGGCGGCGATGGATTTGGCCAAGGTCATGGCCTCGGCATACGGATCGGCGGCGAGGCGGGTGACGAGGCCCATGCGGGCGGCTTCCTCGCCGCTGAATTTGCGGGCGGTGAAGGTGATGTCGCGGGCGACATCGTCGCGCACCAGGCCGCGCAGCAAGGCGATGCCGGCGACATCCGGGACCAGGCCCCAGCGCACTTCCATCATGGAGAATTGGGCGTCCGGCGCGGCAATGCGCAGATCCGCGCCGAGCATGAGCTGGAAGCCGGCGCCGAAGGCAAAGCCGTGGATGGCGGCGATGACCGGCACCGGCAGCTGGCGCCAGCCCCAGGCGGCCTGCTGGAACAGATTGGCCTCGCCATGCGTGCGCGGCTGCAGATTGCGCAGTTCGGGGGTGCTGTCCAAGCTGTCCAGGTCGACGCCGACGCAAAAGCCGCGGCCCTCGCCGGAGAGCACGGCGCAGCGCAGGCCGGGCATGGCGCGGAGGTCTGCAATGGCCTGGGCGATGGCGTGGAACATGGCGCCATCCAGCGCGTTGATTTTTTCCGGCCGGGCGAGGCGGACATCCGCGACGCCATCGGCCAGCGTGATTTTGACCAGTTCCGGCAATGCTTCCTCCTGTTTTTGGCGCGTTGCGCGGGTGGCGGGGCGGGCCCCTTGCCAGCCGCGCCGGATGATAGATAATGGCGTTACTTATACAATCATATCTGGGCCGCGGTATCCAGCCCAGCTGCCATGAATTCATTGGAAAGCGAATGTCAGAGTTTAATGCCCAGCCGACGTCGCATATCTTCATCTCGCAGCGGTTGCGGCTGCATTACCTGGATTGGGGCAATGAGCAGGCGCCGCCGCTGCTGCTGCTGCACGGCGGGCGCGATCATGCGCATAGCTGGGACTGGGTGGCGCGTGAGTTGCAGCGGGACTGGCATGTGATCGCCCCCGACCTGCGCGGCCATGGCGATAGCGTTTGGTCGCCGGATGGCGCGTATTTCATGCCGTACTTCATCTACGATCTGGCGCAGCTGATCCATCAGCAGGGGCTGGAGAAGGTTTCCATTGTCGCGCATTCCTACGGGGGCAATCTGGCGACTCGCTACACCGGCATGTACCCGGAAAATGTGCGCCGGCTGGTGGTGATCGAGGGGCTTGGCGCGCCGCCTTCCCTCGCCGCGAAAATGGCGCGCAAGACGGTGGATGAGAGATTCCGTGACTGGATCGACGAGCAGCGCGGCTTCAGCACCAGGCCTTCGCGGCGCTACAAGACGATTGAGGAAGCGCTGGAGCGCATGCGGGTGGAGAACACGCATCTGAGCGAGGAGCAGGCGCGCCACCTCACGGTGCATGGCGTCAGCCGCAACGAGGATGGAAGCTACAGCTGGAAGTTTGACAATTACGTGCGGGCGATGCCGCCGCAGGATATCAGCGCGGAGGAGCGCCACCGGCTGTGGGATAACATCACCTGCCCGGTGCTGCTGCTGCATGGCGCCAACAGCTGGGCCGTGAACCCGGCGGAGAGCGGCGATGTGGACCGGTTCCGCAATGCCAAGGCGGTATCATTCGAGAATGCTGGGCACTGGCCGCATCATGACCAGTTCGATCTGTTCATGCGCGAAATCCGGGCGTTTCTGTGAGGAACGCGGGCATGTCCAGCGGGGAGGCATAGCGCGCCATGGCGATTCTGCTCACGGATGATCAGGTGGCGCAGGCGCGTGAGCGGATTGTGCAGGTTGCCGAGCGTCAGGCGGTGGAGCGCGGACTGGAGCGGATTTCCATGCACAGCATCGCGCAGGAGCTGGGGTGGAGTGCCACCGCACTGTACCGCTATTTCGAGAACAAGGATGCAATTCTGGCGGCGGCGCGCACGGTTTCGCTGAACCGGCTGTCGGACCGGCTGGAGGAGGCGTTTGCCGGGCCGGGGGATATTTGGGCGATATCGCGCGAGGTGGGGCGGGCTTATGTGAAGTTCGCGTTCGAGAGCCCGGATGCGTACCGTTTGATTTTTGCCCTGGCGCAGCCGGATGTGAGTCTTTACCCGGAATTGCAGGAGGCGCTGGCGCGCTCACGGAAAAACATGACGCGCTATGTCGAGCGGATGGTTGAGGAAGGCGGGCTTGATGCCGACCCGGTGGTGCTCGGGCATATATTTTGGGCCAGCCTGCATGGGCTGATCTCGTTGCACATGGCGGGAAAGCTGGGGCCGGATGCGCCGTCGTTTGAAACATTGCGCCGCGAAATGATGCGCCGGATTGTGCAAAGTGCCACGCGCGGCCGGCGGATAAATCAGGAGTTATAGCATGGCCTACGAACATATAATTTTCGAGGAAACCGCTGGCGTGGCCACGATCACCCTCAACCGCCCGGCGGTGATGAACGCGCTGTCGTTTGGGGCGTTGGAAGAGCTGATCGAGGCGGTTGACCGGGTGCGTGACGAGGGCACGGCGCGGGCGTTGCTGCTCACCGGCGCGGGACGGGCATTTTGCTCCGGCGCGGATCTTACCGCCGATGCCGCCCGCACGGGGAATGACCGAGGGACCGGACTGGAGCGTTATTACAACCCGCTGCTGGAACGGCTGCGCCGCTTGCCAGTGCCGTTCATCACCGCCGTCAACGGCGCGGCGGCTGGTGGCGGCTGCGGTTTTGCCCTGGCGGGGGATATCGTGATCGCCGCGCGCTCGGCGTATTTTCTGCAACCTTTCTCGAATATTGGCCTGGTGCCGGATGTCGGCTCCACCTGGCTGCTGCCGCGTCTGGCGGGGCGGGCCAGGGCGATGGCGATGATGCTGTTGGGCGAGCGCATTCCGGCGCAAACCGCGCTGGACTGGGGCATGATCTACCAGGTTGTGGACGATGCCGCGCTGATGCCCACGGCAAGGGCGCTGGCCGCGCGCCTGGCGGCTGGGCCAACGGTGGCCTACGGGCTGATGCGCCAGGGGGTAAGCGCGGCACTGGAAATGCCGCTGTCGCAAACGCTGGCGCTGGAGCGGAGCAACCAGTGCGTGGCGGGGCGGACTACCGACCATGCCGAGGGCGTGGCGGCGTTTCTGGAAAAGCGCGCGCCGGTTTTTACCGGGCGCTGAGGCATCGAATATCAGGTCAGGGAGGACAGCAGCGTTTCCAACGCGACCTGAGCCTGCGAGATCGCGCTGACAGGATTTTGCGCGTTGGCCACCATGAGCGCGGCTTCGTCGATCATCGAGAGAATCAGATGAGCTAACGGCTCGGCGGGCTGTTGGCGGATCAAACCTGCGCGCAAACCGTCCTCCACCGCCGCGGTGATGACGCCCAGGCCGTAATGCGCCTCCAGCCGGCGCCACTCCATCCAGCCCAGCACGGCGGGGCCGTCAATCAAGATAATGCGCTGCACTTCCGGCGTTGCCGCGGCCCGCAGAAACGCCTGCAGATTGGCCCGCAGCCGCAACCACCCGTCGCCGGGCTTGCCTTGCGCAATGGGCGTGGACGCGCCCAGCATATCCTGTTCCACTGCGTGAAATACCGCGAGAAACAGATCCTCCTTGCGCGGGAAATGGTGTTGCAGCGCGCCGCGCGAGACCCCGGCAAGGGTCACGATTTCATGCGTGCCGGTGGCGTGAAAGCCTGCCGCCGCGAATAATTGGCGCGCCGCCGCGATGAGCGCCGTGCGCGTCGCAGTCGCCTGTGATGTTCGCACGCCCTGGCTGCGCGGCATTGCATATCCTCACTTGACATCATCTCCTTTGACATGCAGCCTGCATGCTAAAGGAGGCAATCATGGATCAGCGTCTAAGCATGGTAATGGCCGGGGCGAAAGATGTCCCCGCGTTGCGGCGTTTTTATGAGGACGGGCTGGGTTGGAAAACCTGGGGGCCGGTATCGCCCATGTCGGTGCGGTATAAGCTCGGCACGGCGGTGATCGTGTTCCTGAATGCCGGCTACCTTGCCAAGGAGAGCGGCATCGCGGCGGCCGGGACACCGAAGTCGATATTCGCGATTTTTGTGGCGTCGAAAGAGGACGTGGACCGCGACTTTGCCCAGGCGATAGCCGCCGGGGCGAGCGTCACGAGTCCTGTCCGCGATAGCGACGGCGGGCTGTATTCGGGCTATTTTGCCGACCCTGAAGGCAATGGCTGGGAAGTGGTGTGGAGTCCGCACATGCCGATCGGCGCCGACGGTAGCCTGACACTGAACGCTTAAGGAGAAAACACATGGGAACCCCACAAAAAATATTTGCCGCCACCCTCTGCGCCGCCTGGGTGATCCTGCTCTGGGTCAGCGTTCACGCCGTTGCCGCCATGGGAATCAATGCCGCCGGCACGGTGTTCATCGCCGACTTCTCCCACCCCTGGCGCGCGCAATTCGGCACCGATTTTGCCATTCACCTGCTGCTCGTGGCGTCCTGGCTGGTCTGGCGTTCACGTTCGTGGCTGGTGGGCATCATCTGCGCGGTGCTCGCCATCAACCTGGGCAGCCTCTTCACGCTGGCCTTCATTCTGGTGTCGATGCTCCGCAACGGCGGTGATCTGCGCAAGGTGCTGCTCGGCTACCGGGCATAAACCAGGCGCCGATTATCCCTCTGCGGCCAGGCGGGCGAGGGCGGCGCGGTATTCGGTGCGAAGCCGGGCGATGAGTTGCGCGGCGGGGACAATCTCCTTCACCGCGTCGATGCCCTGGCCGCAGCCCCAGATATCGCGCCAGGCTTTTTTGCCTTCGGTCAGTTCCACAAAATTCATCTTTGATGGATCGGAGGTTTCCAGCGCGTCCGGGTTCAGCCCGGCGGCGGCGATGCTGGGTTTGAGGTAATTGCCATGCACGCCGGTGAACAGGTTGGAATAGACGATATCGGCGGCCGCGCTGTCGACGACCATCTGCTTGTAGGCTTGCTGCGCCATGGCTTCCTCGGTGGCGATGAAGGCGGAGCCGATATAGGCGAGGTCGGCGCCCAGGGCGCGTGCGGCGGCTATGGCATTGCCGTTGGCGATGGCGCCTGAGAGTGCCAGCGGGCCGCTGAACCAGCTGCGGATTTCCTGCACCAGGGCAAAAGGTGAGATTGTGCCGGCATGGCCGCCCGCGCCGGCGGCGACCGCGACCAGGCCGTCGGCGCCGCGCTCCACCGCCTTGATGGCGAATTCATTGTCGATGACGTCGTGGAAGACGAGGCCGCCGTAGCTATGCACGGCCTCGTTGATATCGGCACGGGCGCCCAGCGAGGAGATGATGACCGGCACCTGATGTTTGACACAGAGGGCGACGTCTTCGTCCAGCCGGTCGTTGGTTTTGTGGACGATCAGGTTGACCGCGAAGGGAGCGTCATTGGCGGTGAGTTCGCGGCGCAGGCGCAGCAGCCATTGCTCGAGCGTGCCGGATGGCCGCGCGTTGAGCGAGGGAAAGGCGCCGACGACACCGGCGCGGCATTGCGCCAGCACCAGTTCGGGCTGGGAGAGGATGAACATCGGCGAGGCGATGACCGGGACGGACAGGCGGCCTTCGAATTGTTTCGGCATGGACATAGCGGTGAATTCCTTTGCGGGGATTAGTCGATGGTCGCGTGGCCGCCAGCGACGGGGATAGTAACCCCGCTCAGCCAGGCGCCAGCGCGTGAGGCGAGATAGATCACCGCCCCGGCGATATCCTCGGTGGTGCCAATGCGTCCGCCAAGCGGCGAGGCGGCTTGCGCCATTTCCGCTTCGTTTTCAAAATCAAAAACGGATTTGGTCATTTTCGACGGGAAGAAACCAGGGGCGATGGCGTTGACGCTGATATGTTCCTTGGCGAGGAATTTGCCGAGGTGGCGGGTCAGCTGGATCAGCCCGGCCTTGCTGGCGGAGTAGGGATAGCTTTCCCATGGCGGCAGGTGATGGAGCCCGTCGATGGAGGCGATGTTGATGACCCGAGCCGGGTCTTCAACCGTGGCGGCGCGGCGCAGCGCGGAGAGCAGGGCTTTCGTTAATTCGAAAGGCGCCAACAGGTTTAGGCTGAGGACTTTCTCGAAACCGGCGCGGGGGAATGCGTCGATCGGCGCGCCCCAGGTGGCGCCGGCGTTGTTGACCAGGATGTGGAGTGGCCCGGCGGCAGCAAGCGTGTCCGCGACGGCTTTGACCCCGGCTTCGGTCGCGAGGTCGGCGGCAATGGCGGTGACCTTGCCGAAGGCGGACAGGCGGGCGGCGGCCGCCGCGATGTCAGCCGGTTTGCGCGAGCAGATCCATACATTTGCGCCCGCCCGCGCGAGGCCCTCGGCGATCATGTAACCGATGCCGCCGGAGCCGCCGGTGACCAGGGCGGTTTTGCCGCGAATGTCGAATAATTGGTCGATGTCCAATGTGTGTCCTCCGGCTTTGGTAGCATGCGTAATGCCGTTAACCACGCAAGATACATAACGCCATTAACTATGCAAGGGGTATTTCAGGAATACGCGGGTTTGGTTTTAACGTATATCACATAGTATAATAAGTGTGACGGAGGTGGGGTGCGACACTCGCCTTTGGGACAAATTTGAGGACAGTCGATAAATGACTACCACCGGATACGCGGGGCTGGCCCGCTCCGACGTGAAATACCGGTTCGTGTGTGACATGGTGCCGCTGGCGAAAGACCCGATATTTTCTGGAGAAAAGTTTTGAGTTCGAAGCACAATCCTGCCCGCCTGTTGCCGGCGCATTATCCGCGGCGGTTCACGCATCGCGTGCTCTACAGCGACATGGATGCGTTCCGGCACCTCAATAACGTGGCGATTGCACGGTATTTTGAGGAAGGGCGCGCGGATTTCAATGTGAAAATCTTTGGCGCGGCCTCGATGATCGACCCGCCGGATGGGCTGCAATTATTGTTTGCCAGCAGCAAGATAGATTTTCTGCAACAGGCTTATTATCCCGGCATGGTGGAAATCGGCACCGGCGTGGTGCGCATCGGCAGCAGTTCCTACATTATCGAGCAGGCGGCGTTTCAGGCGGGCAAGTGTTTTGCGCTGGGCGAGGCGGTGATGGTGAAAGCGGTGAACGGCCGCCCCACCGCGCTGACGCCGGAACAGCGTGAGGCGATGCAGGCGTTGACGACGATTGGCTGAAGCCAGGCCGGGGCGTTGCCGCGCGCAACGCCCCGGCCTGTGGTTTCAGAGCCGGATGGTCTGGCCGTCATCGACGGGCAGAATCTGCCCTCGCACATAGCTCGCTGCGTCGGAGAGCAGGAACAGCCCGGCTTTCGCGATTTCCTCGGGTGCGGCGACGCGGTCGGTCGGCCGCCCGCCCATCTGGCCCCATTGCGCCATCTGCTCCACCGACATCAGCGGCTGCATCCCCTCGGTATTCACCGTGCCGGGAGCAACCGCGTTGACCCTTATGTTGTCGGCGGCAAGCTCATGCGCGAGGCTGATGGTCAGCGCATTGACGATGGTTTTGGCCACGGAATACAGCCCGGTTGCCTGCCAGGAGCCGATGGAGGAGACGTTCAGAATCGCGCCCTTGCCTTGAGCTTTCATCGCGGGCACCACGGCGCGCGTCATCCAGAGCATGCCGTGGCCCATGATGTTGATGATGTTCAGGTAGGTATCGGGGTCGACGGCGATGAGTGAGCGATGCGCGGCGGCGCTGAGCAGCCCGGCGTTGTTCACCAGATAGTCAATGCGGCCGAACTTTTGTACCGCGGCGGCGGCGCAGGCATTGGCGGCATCGCGCGAGCCGACGTCGGTTTTCACGAAGATCGCGCGCTCGCCAAAGTTCAACTGTTCCAGCGTGGCTTTGGCGACGTCCTCGTTGACGTCGGCGATCACGACATTGGCGCCGGCTTGGCCGAGCAGGCGGACGTATTGCCGCCCCATGCCCTGCGCGCCACCGGTAACGATTGCGGTTTTACCTTTGAATTCAGACATTGTTTTTCTCCCTTCAGGCGATGGCGACGGTTTTGTAGTGCAGGAATTCATCGATGCCGGCGCGTCCGCCTTCCTTGCCGAAGCCACTGAGGCCAAGGCCGCCGAAAGGCGTGTGCGGGCGGATCTGTGTCGCGCCATTGACGTAGACGCCGCCGGATTTTAGCCGCTCCGCCAGGCGATGCACACGCTTGACGTCGTTGGATTGGATGTAGGCGGCAAGCCCGTATTTGGTGTTGTTGGCGAGGGCCACGGCCTCGTCCTCGGTGGCGAATTTCATCACCAGCAGCACCGGGCCAAAAATTTCCACCTGGGCGATTTCGCTGGCGGGATCGGCATCGGCGATAATCGTCGGTTCGATGAAGTTTTTGCCCGCCAGCGCGCCGCCACAGCGGTTGCCGCCGAGCAGGATGCGGCCGGTACCTTGTGTTTTCACACGCTCCAGCATGCCGATCACACGGTCACACGAGGCGGCGTTGATCAGCGGGCCGACGGCGACACCTTCCTCGAACGGATCGCCGACCTTGTATTGCTGGGTGATGGCGACGAGCTTTGCCAGCACTTCATCATAGATGGACTCATGCACGATCAGCCGTGTCGGCAAAGCGCAGCCCTGGCCGGCGAGGATGCCGATGGTCCACTGCACGGCGCGCGCGCAGGCGGCGTCGATATCGCAATCGGGGAACAGCAGGCTGGCGGATTTGCCGCCGAGTTCCAGCACCGCCGGTTTCAATTGTTCAGCACACGCCACAAGAATTTTGCGCGCGGCGATGGGGCCGCCGGTGAAGCTGATTTTTGCGACATCCGGGTGGCGGACGAGCGCTTCGCCGGCTTCCGGCAGGCCGGGCAGAATGCTGAGCACACCATCGGGGATACCGGCCTCGCGCGCCAGGCGGGCGAACAAGTCCGGCGCGAAGGGGGTGATTTCCGCGGGCTTTACCACCACGCAATTGCCGGCGGCCAGGGCAGGGGCGACTTTCATGCCCAGCGAAATGAGCGGGCCGTTCCAGGTGATGATAATGCCGACGACACCCAGCGGTTCGGCCACGGTGTAGGCGAATTCATCGCGCGTATCGAAGGTGGAAAGCAGCTCGCCCTCCAGCTTGTCGGCCCAGCCGGCGTAATAGGCGGTCCATTCAGCGGCGAGCATGGCGCCGTGCATGCCCAGCATAAGCGGCGTGCCGCCATCGAACGCGGCGAGGCGGGCAAATTCCTCGGTGTGCTCTCGGATCAGTTGTGCGAGTCGCAGCAGCACTTCACGCCGTGCTTCGGGCTTCCAGCGGCGCCAGGGCTCGAAGGCGGCGACGGCCTTGGCCACGGCTTCATCCATTTCAGAAGCACCCGCGAGCGGGATTGTGGCTTGCACGGCGCCGGAGACGGGGTGTCGGTGCTCGAATACGCCGCCGGAGCCGGTCTCGCGCTGCTCCGCGCCGATTTGCAGTTTTGCAACGAGTTGCTGCATGAGGTGTACTCCCTGTTTTTGAAGGTCATAGGCAATGGATAAGCGGGCACTGCGGCCCGTTGGCTGGCGGTGTGGAAATCGTGCTTACATCGGACGCGTCGCCCTCGCCTTGGGGCGTATTCGGGCTCTTAGGCAACCTAGATAACTTTCTTTCGCACAGAAGTAAATGGTGGTATACATATTTCTAGCATGCAGATTTCACCCCCGATCGTGAGCGATAAACGGCGTGACGCGGTGCGTACGCAGGCGAGAATCCTCAATGCGGCGCAGGAGGTGTTCTCGACGCGCGGCTATGGCGAAGCGCGGGTGCGCGATATCACCGAACTGGCCGAGGTAAACCCGGCGCTGGTGAGCCGGTATTTCGGCTCCAAGCTGAGACTGTACGAAATGGCGTTGCGCGCGGCACTGGATGTGCGCCGCCTGGTCGGCGTGGAGAAGCATGAGTTCGGCACCGGCATTGTCAGGAGTTTTGTTGATCCTGGCCCGGATTCGTTGAATCCGTTGCCGATGATGATGTTCGCGGCGGCCGATGAGGAAGCGCGCGCGGTGGCGTTGCGGCTGCTGCAGGAGGTCATTGCCGAACCGCTCGCCCGCTGGTTTGGCGGGCAGGACGGAGCCGAGCGCGCCGCACGGGTGTTGGCTCTCACGGCCGGTTTTTTCTATTACCGGCTGATCTACCCGTTGCCGCCGTTTCTGGGTGAACTGGCCCCCGCGACGCGGCGTTGGCTGGAGGCGGCCCTGCAGGTGATTGCGGACGCGCCGCCCCAGGAGGCGGTTCATATATAAGGTAGTTATATAGGTATTGCCATCGCCAGGGATATCGCTGAATATCGCCCGAACGGGGGATGACGATGACAGGCGAATTGCCGGTGCCGGCCTTGCCGAGCGCGACCATGATGCTGCTGCGGCAGCGTGAGACGGTCGAAATTTTGATGGTCAAGCGCGGCAAGGAGGCATTTTTCGGCTCCGCTTTGGTGTTTCCGGGCGGCAAGCTCGACGCGCACGACCAGTCAGAGGATTGGACGGAGCTGCTGGAAGGCGCGGCGGAACTTGACGGTTTGGAGCGGGCGCTGCGGGTGGCGGGCTGGCGGGAGCTTTACGAGGAAACCGGACTGCTGCCGTTCGCCAAAGCTGATGCCATGCCGCCGGGAGAGCAGGATTTTGCCGGGCTGGTGCGTGGGCTGGGGCAGAAATTGCCCCTGGGCGGCATGGTACCCTTCGCCCGCTGGATCACGCCAAGCCGCGCGCCCAAACGGTTTGACACGTATTTCTATCTCTGTGCGCTGGATGGCGACGACGCCGTCTGCGACGGTTTCGAGACCGTGGCGGCGGAATGGATATCCCCCCGCAAGGCGTTGGAGCTGGGGGAAGCCAGAGAGCGCCTGCTGCTGTTTCCTACCAAGGCGCAATTGCGGCGCTTGGCCGAGCATGAGAGCATCGAGGCGATTTTCGCCGCGGCTCGCGCCAATGTGGTGGTTCCGATCGAACCGCGGCCGGTCAAGCGCGATGGGCGGATTTTCATAACCATCCCGCCGGGGCTCGGTTACGCCATCTGCGAGGACGAGTTCATCAAGGGTTGATTTCCACCGGGATCGCCCCTCTCGCCAGCAAAAAAACTGAAAAAACCCCGGATATCGCACTTTGGCACTTGCAACGGACGCTTGCATAGGAATGTCACTTAGTTTACTAGGTGTGGGAAGTGAGCATACCGGCGTAAGCCGGAGCAGGGATGAAGAATACGTTTAAATGTCGTGCCGGGCCTTAAATATCAGGCCTGATTTGAAGCGAGATACGAAAATCCAATTTGCCTACTGCGTTGCGTGCCTCAATTAAAAACTGACTTTCCGAACAGGGAGAAAAAAGAGATGTCTAAGGCTAAAGAGAACGTCAGCTTGAGATGCCAGGATGGTATCGCGGGCTCCAAACGGTCCTCCGGGTTCCGCGCCGCGTTGCTGGCCGGTAGCTGCCTGACCTTGTTCGCCGGCCATGTTCCGGCGGCGCATGCGTTGCAGCTGTATTCGGGCACCTACGGCGGGCAGGATCTGGAAATCAACCTGGATACCACGGTTGAATACTCCAACATTTTCCGTGTCTCCCGACCTTCCAAGGTGCTCACCAATTCGCTCACCGCGAGCTATGGCGACCTGAGCTTCCAGCATGGCCTCGTGGATAACACCTTCAGCGTCTCACCAATTTTCGACCTCAAATGGGGCACCTGGGGCGTGCATGTGAGCGGCGAGGCGTATCTTGATACGCCGTACCTCGGCACCAACCAGTACGATTCCGCCATTCCGCCCGCCGGCGTGGTGGCCAAGAACAATGATTTCCCGAGCGGCACGCGCAATATCCAGGGTCAGAATGCGATTCTGCTTGATGCGTTTGTAACCAAATCCTTTAACTTTGGCGCTAACAACGATCAGGGGGCGACCATTCGCTTTGGTCGCCAGACCGTGTACTGGGGCCAGAGCCTGATCTTCACCGGCAACGGCGTTGCTGCGGGTCAGGGGCCGATCGATATCAACAAGGAGCTGAGCCAGCCCGGCGCGCTCGCGCAGCAACTGTTCCTGCCGGTCGGGCAGGTGGTTGCCAGCTATCAGCCGAATCAGGTCGTCACGCTGCAGGGCTACTATCAGTTTGAATATGCGCCGGACACGTTCGAGGGGTCGGGCGCATATTTCAACGCCAACGATATGCTGGACAAAGGTGCGGCCTACCTGATCCTGGCGCAGGACCCGTATTACGGCATCTATCCAGGATACCCGGCCTATTTCTCCGCGTCGCGTATCAAGGACAACCGTCCTACGCATAACGGTCAGTTCGGTGTCTCGGCGCAGTTCACGGTCGGCGATTACGATCTCGGCCTTTATGCTCTGCGCTTTGACTCCAAGCAGCCGGAAATCTACATCGGCCATTTCGCTGGCCCGCTGCCGACGACCTACAAACTCGTCTATCCGCGCGATATCGCGATTTATGGCGCGTCGGTTTCCACGGATATCGGCCCGGCCAATGTCGGTGCCGAAGTTTCCGGGCGTACCAACATGCCGCTCGTCACCGGTGCCGGCGCGGATATTTTTGGCACGGGCAATGCAAATTCCAACCCGCTGTATCCGGTGGGCGATACCTTCCACGCCCAGGCGTCGACGATTTATCTGTCACCGGGGATTCCGCTGGATCCGGGTGGTTTGACAGTGGATGGTGAAGTTGAGTTCAATCATGTGCTCGAAGTCACCAAGAACAAGGCGCTCTTGACGCCAGGCCGCGATGCCACGGCCGCCGCTTTCGGGCTGTTTGTGACGCCTACCTACTACTCAGTGCTGCCGAACCTGGAAGTTCAGTTCCCGATCACTTTGGTCTATAATGCGCTCGGCCGTTCGCAGATCGACGCCTCGATGAACCATGGTACCGGCCAGTACAGCGTTGGCGTGACGGGGATCTATCGTACGACTTGGCAGGCTGCCTTGACCTATCAGAGCTATATCGGTGCGCCGAACCCCACGCTCGCGGGTGATGCGTCCCTTGCCGACCGTGGCTTCGTCTCATTCAACATTCAGCACACATTCTAATCCGAGAAGCGGAGGAACAATAAAATGAAAAGAAGAACCTTTGGATTGATGAGCGCGTGCGGCGCGACCGCGCTGGCGGCGGGGGCTGGATTTCCTCGCAAAGCCAGGGCGGCGAATGCGGCGCTCCTCAAGGGCGGCTCGCTGACCCCGATGGGCTCCGAGATCGCCGGCAATGCAGACGGTAGCATTCCTGCCTGGACCGGCGGGCTGACGGAAGTTCCCGCTGGCTGGACCCCCGGCGCGCCGATGCCGGACCCGTTTGCCAGTGAGACGCCGGCGTTCACGATCAGCGCCAGCAATTTCGCGCAGTACCAGGACAAGCTGACGGCTGGTACGATCGCGATGATCCAGACCTACGGCCTGACGCTGAACGTGTTCAAGACGCACCGGACCCACGCGCTGCAGCAATGGATCTATGATAACATTGCGCTGAACGCCGATAGGGCACAGCCTGATCCGGGTGGCTCGCGCTTGGGCTTCACGGGCGCATTTGGCGGTTATCCGTTCCCGATTCCAAATGCTTCCGATCCGCTGGAAGCGGGCGCGCAGGCCATGTGGAATCACCAGATGAAATTTATGGGCGAACATTGCCTCCTAGGTCAGTCCAACTACTCGATGGTCGACGGTCAGGTGACTGATCTCAGCTCAGCGAAAAACTGGTACCGCTTCCCCTACTATAAGCAAGGTGGTGATCCGGCTACGGATAGCAAGTATAACTTCCAACTGCTGTTCGTGGGGGCCGCGCCCGCAGACAATGCCGGCGCTCAAGAAATGGTCTGGTCTTCGACGAATCCGTTGGCCCAACATTCCATCGCCTGGGAGTATCTGGCCGGGCAGGGGCGTGTGCGCAAGGTTCCGCAGATTGAATATGATATTCCTGAAGCGCAAACCAATGGTTTGACCTTTTACGACGAAAATTGGCTGTTTGGCGGCGCCATGGATCGCTACGACTGGAAGCTGGTCGGCAAGCAGGAAATGTACATTCCATACAACACCAATGGGGTGGTGCAGCTGACCACCGCGGGCATGCTGCCGCACTTCATCGACCCCGCGCTGGTGCGCTGGGAACTGCACCGGGTCTGGGTCATAGATGCGACGTTGCACCCCGGTGAGCGCCATGTGGTGCCGCATCGCCGCCTGTACCTCGATGAGGATACCTGGCTGGCGGCGCTCGAAGATGAATACGATGCGCAGGGTAACCTTTGGAAGGTTGGCATGAATTTCAACATGACCCGCCCAGATGTGCCGGGGACGATATTCTTCGCCTTCGTCATGTATAACCTGCAGCAGCACGGCTATGTCATCACCGCCAACGTGGATCTTGGTACGCCAGCCGGTACGCATGCGTTCGATTTCGTAACGGTGCCCAACGACGACATGTACAATCCGCAGACCATGGCGGAACGGGCGCAGTACTAAGGGCTAAGGATACACTGGCCAGCCGGGCCCGGACTTGCAGGTCCGGCTGGCCAGCCCCAATAAGAAACGGCCCTACGCGTCTTTGAATATCCGAGGCGCATAGGTGTCGTTTATTTTTTATAGAGATAGATACAATTCCATGCTGAATGACAGAGACTTAAAGGGGCGGATTTCGGGCGGTTTGTTGCCTCGGCTCGCTTTTTGTCTGGGTCTACTTCCCCTCGCGCAGGCCCCCGCGGCCTGGGCGCAAACCGGGATCCGGCTGCTCGACCAACCCGCAATTGCCGTTAAGGCGCCTGACCGAGTCGTGCTGATTGCCGTGGCGACTGCCGGCAGCCGTATAGTGGCGGTAGGCGAGCATGGCGTGATCGCCTATTCCGACGACAACGGACAGAGCTGGCACCAGGGCAGCGTGCCGGTTGACGTGACGCTGACGGCGGTGGCCTTCGCGACCCCACAGCAAGGCTGGGCGGTTGGGCATGACGGCGTGATTCTCCACACCACCGATGGCGGCGCGACCTGGCAGGAGCAGCTTAACGGCATCCAGGCCAACCAATTGATTACAACGGCCGCACAGGCGGCGGTGGCGGGGAATGATCCCTCCCTGGGGACCGCACATGCGCTGGCCCGGGCGGCGCATTTTACCGAGGAGGGGCCGGTTAACCCCTTCCTCAGCATCTGGGTGCAGGACCCGAATGACGCCATCGTGTTCGGCGCCTATCGCTTGGCGATGAAGACCACGGATGGCGGCAAGACCTGGGTTGATTGGAGCCTGCATATCGGCGACACGCTGAGCCATAATATCTATGATGTCGCGCCGGTTGGGCAGAATTTGTACCTCGTGGGGGAAACTGGCCTGGTGTTTGAGTCAACCGACGGGGGCAACAGTTTTCCGGCGGGGACGTCTCCAGGGGCGAATTCCTTGTTCGAGGCATTGCCGACCGGCGATGGCGGCGTTTTTGCCTGCGGCGTTGCCGGTGCGGCATTCCGCAGCGAAGACAGCGGTAAGAGCTGGCAGAGTGTGAATTTTGGCACCTCCGATAACTTGGCGGCGGGCGTCGTGTTGCAATCGGGTGTACTTGTCGTCGGCAGTGAGTCGGGCATTCTCTATGTCAGCCGCGACCATGCGCAGAGTTTCACGGCGTTGCCGCAGCCGCAGCCGCTGGCGATTTATGGCCTGGCGCAAGCCGCTAACGGCGATGTTGTCGAAGTGGGAAGCGGCGGGGCTGTTGTGGTTCCAGCTGCTGACTTTAAATCGTAAGTATAGGAACGGTTATTTTGGCTGCTAAACTTGAAGCTTTTCCACCCGTTGTAGCGGACATTAAGAAATTCGACCGCAAGTCGGGCTCGCTACTGGAGCGGCTGCTGTTCAATAACCGCCCGTGGATTTTGCTGGCCTGCCTGATCGCGACGGTGTTCTTTGGCTTCCAGGCGACTCAGGTCAAGCTGAACGCCAGCTTCGAGAAGATGATTCCGACGCATCAGCCGTTTATCGTCAACTATCTGAACCACTACAGTAATCTGCAGTCGCAGGGGAACGCGGTGCGGATCGTCGTCGAGGCCAATAAGGGCACGGTGATCGACCAGCATTATTTGCAGGTTCTGCAGAAGATAAACGACGAAGTATATCTGCTGCCTGGCGTGAACCGTCCGTTCATGAGATCGCTGTGGACGTCTTCGACGCAATGGATGGCCGTGACCGCTGACGGTTTGCAGACCGGCCAGGTGATTCCGGCGACTTATGAAGGTACGCCGGCAGACCTTAATGGTGTTCGACAGAATATCGAACGCGCCGGGCTGGTCGGCAGCATGGTGAGCAATGATTTCACCTCAAGCATGATCTATGTGCCGCTGATGCAGACGGATAATCTGCATAACCTGCCGCTGAATTATGGTGAAATTGCGCGCGATCTGAACAACATCCGGCAGGAATATGCAGGGCACGGGGTGACGGTCCATATCGTCGGCTTTGCCATGGTTGTTGGCGACATGATCAACGGCATCCACACGATTTTCATGTTTTTCACGGTCTCCATCCTGATCGCCACGGGCATGTTGTTCTGGTACACCCGTTGCGTGCGCTCAACCGGGCTGGTGGTGACGGCATCTTTGATCGCGGTGATCTGGCAGATGGGCTGCTTGAAGCTGCTCGGCTTCGACCTTAACCCGTACTCCGTGCTGGTGCCCTTCCTGATTTTCGCCATCGGCATGAGCCATGGCGCGCAGAAAATGAACGGCGTGATGCAGGACATCGGCCGCGGCACGCATCCCTTTGTCGCCGCGCGCTACACATTCCGCCGCTTGTTTCTGGCGGGCTTCGCGGCACTTACTTGCGATGCGGTGAGCTTCGCGGTGCTGATGACCATCAAGATCGATGCCATCCAGGAACTGGCGCTGGTTGCCAGCGTTGGTGTCGGCATACTGATCTTTACCAACCTCATCATGCTGCCGATGCTGCTGAGCTATACCGGCGTGAGCCACAAAGCCGCGGTCCGCAGCGTGGACATGCAGCTTGCTGACATCCATGCGCGGGTGGACCACCCGGTCTGGAATTTTCTCGACCTGTTTACCCGCCGCAATTACGCGATTGCGGTGCTTGGTCTTGCTGTTTGCCTTGGCATTGGCGGCTGGATTGTCGGCCGGCATGTGCAGGTGGGGGATCTCAACCCCGGCGCGCCGGAGTTGCGGCAGGATTCGCAGTATAATCAGGACAATCGCTACATCATTAGTCACTACTCGACAGGCAGTGACACATTTGTGGTGATGGATGACACGCCGACCGGGCAATGTGACAATCTGCAGGCCGTCACGGTTCTGGATGATCTGGAATGGAAGATCGACCAGATGCCGCAGGTGCAGTCGACAACATCAGTGGGCTCGTTCGTGCAGTCTGGCACCATGTTGATGACCGAAGGGTCGCCGAAATGGTACATGATTCTCGGCAGCCAGCCCGCGGTTGACGACTTGAATCTGTATTTCCCCAGCTCGTTGCAGGATATTCAGTGCGACTTCATTCCGCTTTATATTTCACTGAAAGACCATAAGGCGGCGACACTGACGGCGGTCGTGAAAACGGTCAATCAGTTCATCGCCGATCCGGCCAATCAGAGTCCAAAATTCAAAATCTCGATGGCTGGTGGTAATGCCGGTATCGAGGCGGCGACGAATATCGTGATCGATCAGGCAAATGGCGAGATGCTTTATCTCGTCTACGCGGCCGTGATCATCTTCTGCTTTGTGACTTTCCGCAATTGGCGCGCGGTCGTATGCGCGGTGCTGCCGCTCATGCTTACCTCCATTCTGGCGCAGGCTCTTATGGTCATGTTGGGCATCGGGATCAAAGTGGCAACCCTGCCGGTGATTGCACTGGGTGTCGGCATTGGCGTGGACTACGCGCTGTATGTTCTGAGCATCATGCTCAAGCTGTTGCGCTCGGGTTCCAGCCTGTCCCTGGCTTATCATCGGACGCTGCTGTTCACGGGGAGGGTTGTGCTGCTGACAGGCTTCACCCTGGCGACGGGTGTTATCACCTGGGCGTTCGCGCCGATCAAATTCCAGGCGGACATGGGAATCCTGCTGGCCTTCATGTTCTTGTGGAACATGCTCGGCGCGCTGGTGCTGTTGCCGGCCCTGGCCTATTTCCTGCTGCCGCCGTCACTTTTCGTAACCGATAAAAAGGAAGTCCAGCCAGCCCTTCATTAGCGGCGGAATGCAGACAGCCAGGGCATTCCAGGGAAGACCAGGCTATGTTAGCCCAGGTTTGACGGAGGAATTTAAAAGAGGTTACCTCGGGCATCATGGTGAAGAAAATGCATGGCTCGAAGCCGTTCCCGACAGATGAGTTGCCCCTGCATGAGGTCGGCCGGCGAGGTTCCGCCGTTGCGGTAGCAAGCCGGGCGCTTGTGCGCATGAGCATGGATGCAGCCGATGGCGACTACCTTGGCTCGGAGGCAAGCTTACTGGCGAAATTGGGAGTCAGCCGGCCAACTCTGCGTCAGGCCGCGAAAATTGTCGAAAGCGACCAGTTACTGGAAGTGCGGCCGGGGTTGAACGGCGGCTTTTATGCCCGCCGTCCGGAAGCCCGGCATGTCGTGCAGGCGCCGGCGTTCTATCTGCGGATCAATGGGGCGACGCTGCATGAGGCAGGTGTCGCGACGGACGTCATCATGTCCAGCGTGGCTGCTGCCGCCGCGCTAAGTGACGACCAGATGCTGCGCGATGAATTGAAGAACATCACCGAAGAGCTCGAAGCGACGGATGATGAAACCTACACGACACGCTACATGATTGATTTGGAGCAGCGTCTATTGAAGCTGATTGCAAGGATGGGGCGTAATCCGTTCTTCGAGTTGTTTGTCCAGATAACGCATGAGTTTGGCTTGCTGGAACGTGACCTGCGGTTTTACGAGCGGGCACCGGAACGCAAACTAGCCTGGCGGCGCTTGCAAGAGAACTATTGCCACGCGGTGCTGGACGGTGATCCGGAACAGGCGGCCTTGTTGGTGCATCGGCGCAACGCGTTGGTGAACAGTTGGATTCGCGAGGACAGCAATGCTCCAGGCGCGACGGCTGCACTCGAAAATCTTTAGAAAATATCGAAGGATTCATCATGGAACGGATGCGCTTTGCAGGTTTTGGCGGCTTGGAGATCGAGGCCGACAGCTATGGCTCCGAGGATGATCCGATTGTGCTGATTTTGCCCGGCGGCGGGCAGACGCGCCGCGCGTGGGAGGGTGTGGCCGGCGCCCTGGCCGAGGCGGGCCGCCGCGCTGTATGTGTCGATCTGCGCGGGCACGGCAAAACCGCGCGGCCGGCGGATGGCCGTTACGATCTGGATGCGTTTGTTGGCGATTTGCATGCCGTGCTGGCGCAACTGCCATCGCGCCCGGTGATTGTCGGGGCTTCGCTCGGCGGCTGGATCGCCATGACGGCATTGGGAGAAGGCGGCCCGGATTTGGCTTCGGCGCTGGTGGTGGTGGATGCGCCACCGCACATGGCGGCGGGCGAGGCTGTGGAGGTCGCCGCGCAACTGCGCCGGCAGGCCGAGGAAAAGCCAAAGTCCAACGTTGATGCAAGAGTTTTTGGCGGTATGGATCTTGCTGGGACCGAGGCACGCGTGACCGCTGCCGCCGCCAGGATCAAGCTGCCCACGATGATTATTCGGGGCGCGGAAAGCCGGCTGAGCACGGCCGAAGCGGTCGAGGAACTCGCGCGCATGATCACCGGTGCCGAGGTGTTGGAAATTGAAGAGGCTGGCCACCTTGTCGCAACGGACCGCGAAGATGTTTTCAATGCCGCGCTGCTGGAGTTTTTGGAGCGGCGTTCGCCGTTGCAGGCGCCGGAATACCATACCGGGTCCGATGCCCGCACATTGCGCGATGCTTTGGGCTGCTTTGCCACGGGCGTGACAATTGTGACCGCGATGAGCGAGGACGGCGTACCAGTGGGGTTGACGGCGAACAGTTTCACCTCGGTCTCTCTTGATCCGCCATTGTTGCTGGTTTGCCTTGCCAACTCCGCGAACAGTCTGCCGGTATTCGAGACCGTGAAGGGTTTTGCGGTGAATGTGGTGCATATCGGCCAGCAGCCCGTATCCTCGCGGTTTGCCTCGCGCGGGGAAGACCGCTTTGCCGCGACCCCCTGGGAAAGCTGGACGACCGGCGCGCCGATCATTACTGGCTCGCTGGCCAGCTTCGAATGCGAGCGCCATGCGATTCATGACGGCGGCGATCACAAGATTTTGGTGGGACGAGTGATCCGCGTGCGCTATGAGCCGCGCCGCGATCCATTGCTGTATTTCCGTGGCAAGTACCGCCGCCTGCATTTTGCATAACTTAGTTAGCGATGACGGCTTGATTTAAAACAGTTACCTAATATAAGTTGGTGCAGGCGAAACGCGCGCCGTGAGCAATGTCTTTGGAGCCAGGCCGCAAGGCCGCGGGGGGTTGCTTGCCGGGTGATGTTCTAAGCCGGAGTCCGCCGTTCCAAGACGCGGCGTGTTTAACTGCACGGGAAGGAAATCCAAGTGACTTGGATAAATCAGGATAAAACCGCAATCGTCGGCATTGGTGCGACACCCTATTACGTGCGCGGGCAAAGCTATCCACGCACCATAAACGAAATGATCGGCACCGCCATTCTGGCCGCCTGTGATGACGCAGGGCTGAACGTGAAGCAGATTGACGGGTTCGCGTATTACTCCTCCGCTTCGGCCGGCTACACGGACAAGATGGAAACCGCGAGCATCATGGAAATGCTCGGCATTCCCGAGGTCACTTTCACCGCGACGCTGACTAGCGGCGGCGGCGGTTCGGCGGCGGGCGCGGGACTGGCGACGGCGGCGATCATGAACGGCGATGCAACTTACGTTGTCACGGTGATGGCCTTGCAACAATTGAAGCAGCGGCTTGGCACGGTGTTCGGTGCGGTCGCGCCCAGCCCGGAGAATTCCTTCCTGCAACCCTCCGGGCTGGTGGGGCCGGGACATCTGATGTCCGTGCTAGCCCGCAGGCACATGCATCTCTATGGCACGACGCGCGATGCGTTCGCTGAGGTTGTGATTTCCCAGCGCGAGAACGCGGTGAACCGGCCGAAAGCCATTCGCCGCAAGCCGCTGACGAAAGAGGAATACTATGCCTCGCCGATGTTGGCTGATCCCCTCTGCCGGCTGGATTTCTGCCTGGAGACCGACGGCGCGGTGGCGATCATCACCTCGTCTTCCGGCCGCGCCAAAGATTTGAAGCAGAAGCCTGTGTATATTCACGGCGTCTCGCACGGCGGCCGGCGTGAATGGGGCCGCGCTTTTGGCTGGATGGGCATGCCCGATCCGTATTTTGCCTCCTCGGGCCATAAATCCGTGGCCGACCGGCTGTATGCCGGGGCAGGCGTGGGGCCGCAGGATATCGACGTGGCGCTGATCTACGATCATTTCAGCGCGATGGTGGTGATGCAGCTTGAGGACTATGGTTTTTGCAAACAGGGGGAAGGCGGACCGTTCGTCGAAAGCGGCGCAATCCGTTACAAGGGCGGGTCAATTCCGGTAAATCCCCATGGCGGGAATTTGTCGGAAGCCTATATCATCGGCATGACGCATGTCGTCGAAGCGGTTGAGCAGTTGCGCGGCACGGCGATCAACCAGGTGGCTGACGCGGAGTTGGCGTTGGTGACAGGCGGGCCGGCGCCCATACCGGTTTCCGGTATGATCCTGAGGAGAGCATAAATGAAATACGGAGAGGCTTTCGCGGTTCCCGGCGATCATGTTGTTATTACTACCGACACCTGGACGGAGCCGTTCTGGCAGGCGGCGAAGGAGCATCGGCTCACCGCCTGCCAATGCGGCAAATGCGGAACTTTCAGGATGCCGCCCACACCTTTCTGCCCGGAATGCCAAAGCCAGGATACGCTCTGGCCGGCGTTGCCCGGTACCGGTACGATATTCAGTTTCGCCATCTGCAACCGCTCGCCGTTTCCGGATGTGGCGGATTTTATCTACGTGCCGGTGGTTGTGGACCTCGACGGTGCGCCTGGGGCGCGGCTGGTGACAAATCTTGTCAGTATCAACGCCGAAGATGTGGAAATTGGCATGCGGGTGCAGGTCGATTGGAATCCGATTCAGGATGGCTGGGTACTGCCGATTTTTAAGCCCCTCTGAACGGCGCTTCAAGTATCGCGTATACAAAAAATACGGCCGTCATGGTTGGGAGAGTTTGAATGTTTGCTGCGCTGGCACCCTATAAGGCGGTTCACCGTTATGGACTGGGTGATTTGTTGCACGAACAGGCGCGCTCCCGCCCGGACGACATCGCGGTAGTCGACGGCAAGCACCGCTTCACCTACGCGCAACTGGACGAGCGGGTAAATCGCCTGGCCGCGATGCTGCGCGAGCATGGTTTGCGCAAGGGTGACCGGATTCTCTGGCTTGGCCAGAACAGTTTCCGGGTTCTGGAAGTTCTGCTGGCGGCGGCACGCACGGGCGGTATTGTGTGCCCGGCGAACTGGCGCGCTTCCGCCGCCGAAGTGGCGCGCACGTTAGAAGATTTCGACCCGAAAGTGGTGTTCTGGCAAGAGGCTGAAGTCGGCGAGCAGAACCGCAAGGCGCGCGGGGATTGGCAGCACGGCCGCAGCTGGATTCAGCACGATGGCGAGGAGCACGACGAGCATTGCTATGAGAGTCTGCTGGCAAAGAGCCCATCTCTGGATGAATTCGAGCCGCTTGAACCTGCAACGCCGCTGCTGGCGATTTATACGGCGGCCTTCACCGGCGCACCGGCCGCCGCGCTGTTGAACCATGAGTCGCTGCTGCTGACGGCGATGATGGGGATTCAAGGGCAGAGCATTACGGAGAAGAGCGGCTATCTCGTCTCCGGCCCGATGTTCCATGTCGGCGTGCTCATGGGCACGCTGGCGACGTTTCTGGCCGGTGGCCGTTGCGCCTTCGTGGCCCGCGTCGACCCGGTTGAGCTGTTGCAGATGATTCAGGATGAGCATCTGACGCACGCCTTTATTCCGCAGCCGACGGCGCAGCAGATGGGCGTTGTCAACGCCGATGGCCATTATGACGTCAGTTCAATTTTTGCCAAATCAGACCTTTCCGATTGGCGCAGCCCGCTGGTGATGCCGCCCACCGCGCCGCTGATGACGCATCCCGGCGGTTACGGCCAGACGGAAATCGGCGGCTTGAGTGTACTGGCTTGGCTGGGTGGCGTTGCCGCCGGCCGGCCCTCGCCATTTTTGCAGATCAAGATTGGCGATGATGCCGGCAATGAACTGCCGCGCGGCGCGGTTGGTGAAATTTTTGCACGCGGCCCGCTGGTGATGTGCGGCTACTGGAACCGGCCGGAGGAAAATGCCCGGCGTGTTGTGAATGGCTGGCACCGCACCAACGATTTGGGCAAGCGGCTGCCGGATGGTTCCCTGGCATTCGTGGGGCCAAAAACCACCATGATCAAATCCGCGCTGGAAAATATTTATCCAGTGGAAATCGAAACCTGCCTGCGCGAGCATGAGGCCGTTGCGGATGTGTGCGTCATCGGCGTGCCTGATCCGGTATGGTCGCAGAACGTGAAGGCGGTGATTGTGCGCCGGCCGGGGCGGACTGACGCCGAGGCGGATTTCATCGAGCATTGCCGCCAGCGGCTGGCATCCTACAAAAAACCGAAGATCGTGGTGTTTGCCGAAAGCCTGCCGCGCAACGGCGCCGGGCAAATAGACCGCGCCGCGGTGGATGCCGCTTATGGCGGTGGAGGATATCCGTCAGTTGGATAGATAGTGCCGATGCCGCGAACGCCACGAAAAAACAATCAGGCGGCGGTGGAGACAAATGGGAGAGGAACTGTTGTGGCTAATTTATTGCACGCACGGGATATAAACTCCCAGAGTTACCCGGATTTTCTTGATCCGATCGAGACGGCCTCGCGCGGGTATCTGGACGCATTGCAGGAAGGCGCATTGGTTTCCACCTCAGCCCATGGGTATCGCTACGCGCCGCTGATCCGGGAATTATGGGACGGCTCCGGCATAAAGCCCTCGGATATCCGCTCGAAGGCAGATTTTCAGGAGAAGGCGCCGTTTCTCGACAAGGACATGATCCGCGCCTACCGCGATGGTCGGGGCGATCCCAGCGGCGGCATGAGCGCGGCGGTGCCGGGTGAGACGGTTTACATCGGCACCACCTCGGGCACCACCGGCGACCCGACCCCCGTGCCTTGCGGCCGGCGCTCACCCAGTGAGGAAAGTTTCGCCCGCGACCAATGGTATTTCGGCGCCCGGCCTGGTGATTACATGGCCTGGATCATGTTCACCTTCCGCACCGGGCACCGCCGCCGCATCATGGGGGAAATGGGCATCGCGGAACTGCTGTTCAGCATGTCTCCGGCGGAAATGCCGCGTCTGTGCGAAGCTTCCCGCATCTACCGGCCGACGTTCATGTCGATCATGCCCAACCCGCTGATCCTGGCGCTGGAGCAGCATTTTGAGCGTAGCGGGGAGGACCCGGTTGACGTGTTCAAATCCTACAAAGGTGCGCTGTTCGGCGGTGAGCCGCTGGGGGAGCGCTTGCGTAACCTGACGAAATCCTGGGGGCTGGAGCTGTTCGAGAACACGGCCCTGGGCGATGTGTGCGGCGCCTCGGAATGCCGCATGCGCAACGGGTTTCATGCTTATGAGGACTTGGCTTTTATCGAATGCATCGACCCGGTGACCTTGGAACAGGTGCCCGATGGACAGATCGGTGAGCTGGTGGTGACGACGCTGGTGGACCGTCTGACGCCGCTGGTGCGCTACCGTTCCGGCGATCTGGTGACCATCGACCGCAGCCCTTGCGGTTGCGGGCGCACGCATGCGCGCTTCAAGCTGCTGGGGCGCGCGAGTGACCAGGTTCTCGTGAAAGGCCGCAGCATTTTGCCGCGCGAAGTGCTGGGCCATGTGGAATGCCATAGCGAGACGCGCGCCGGGCTGTTTCAGATCATCCGCACAGACCGGGAAATGGATGAGCTGGCCTTGCGGATTGGCTACGACCTGACGCGCCTAAAGACCGATGTTGCGGAGTTGCACGCGCGTCTGCACGATCGGATTTCAACCGCCTTCGATGTGCCGTTGCGTGTGGAACTGGTGGATGAACAGGAGCTTCTGAAACTGGGACCGCCACATAAAATTCCACGGGTGACCAAGCAATGAACACCACCACGCACCCCGATGCCGTCGGCCGCTATGTGGTGCACGGCCAGTCACATTTTTTCGCCATCAAGCGCAGCGAGATCGAGCGTTGTGGCCTCGCCGCCGCACGGGTGATTGCCACCTTCGAGCTATTGCCTGGGCGTTTTGTGCTCACCATTTCCCTGATGCCGGAAATCGCGCAGTTCGGCCCGTTCGAATCCGGTGTGCAACTGCTCGGCCTGCTCGGCACCAACGCCGATCTCAGCCCCTATGAGGCGACGCGGGTGGAGGCGCTGGTACGCTTGTTCGATGTCGCGGCGATCTGCGGCATCGACAAATCGGTGCTCGACGGGCTGGCGATGATCGGCAAGAACGCGGCGGAGATTTTTAAGGGCCGCATCGTCTGGGCGCGGCCTGATGCCTATGCGCTGGTTGCGGCAATGCCGGGCGTGATCGCACGGCGTTGTGTGGAGCTGGGGCCGGTGCTGGGGCTGGAATGCGCGGCCGGGGAGGGGATGCATATCGATGGCCGCGAATGGGACATCAGCGATGCCGGCGGTACCATCCGGCTATCCTCGCGCGCGTATCGCATCCAGCCGGTGACGGACCTTGATACTGGCGTGAAGGGCCATGTCGTGGGTCTGCCTTGTTCCTGCGGCAACCGCGATCCGTTGGTGGTGCTGGATTAGCTTCAGGTAAATTGCGCGGCAATCCGCGCGGCCAGTTTTTGCAGCTCCGCGGGTTCGGCCAGAGCGCCGGGCTCGTAGTAACGCAGGATGCCAAGCGGCAGGTTCTTCCAGCGTGGCACCACATGCACATGCAGGTGGAATACCGACTGTCCGGTATCGCCGCCGTTGAACTGCGCGACGTGAATGCCATCCGGGTTGAGCGCGCCGCGTAGCGCCCGTGCCACGCGCGTCACCGTGGCCATCACCTCGCCGATGGCGCGCGGCTCGACCTCCAGGATATTGCGTGCGCGAGACCATTTGGAGACGACCAGCGCATGCCCGGTGGATTGCGGCGCGATGTCGAGAAAGGCGAGCGTGGTGTCATCCTCGAAAATCTTCGCGCAAGGCAGTTCGCCGCGAATGATGCGGGCAAAAATGTTGTTGTCCTCATAGGCACCGTCGAGGCTCATGGTGGGTCTCCTGTGTTCCAGTAGCGGTCGCGTAGCAGGCGTTTGTACAGTTTGCCGGTCTCGTGCCGGGGCAGTTCGGGCAGAAAATCCACCGAGCGCGGGCATTTGATATGCGATAGATGCGCCCGGCAATAGTCGATGAGCTCTTGCGCGAAAGTATCGTTCGCATCGGCCCAGTCCATCGGCTGCACCACGGCTTTCACCTCCTCGCCCATTTCTGCGTTAGGTACGCCGATCACGGCGGCATCGCGCACGCGTGGATGCGTGGCCAGCAGGTTTTCCGCCTCCTGCGGATAGATGTTAACCCCGCCTGAGATGATCATAAAACTCTTGCGGTCGGTGAGGAACAGATAGCCATCGCCATCGAGAAAGCCGATGTCGCCCATCGTCGTCCAGCCGGGATGCTGCTTGTGCCGTGCCTGCGCGGTTTTTACCTCGTCGTTGAGGTAGCGGAAATCCCAGCCGCCCTCGAAATACACGTCGCCCTGTTCGCCGGGGGGCAGTTCGTTGCCAGCGTCGTCGCAGATATGCAGCGTACCCCAGTCCGCGCGGCCGACGGAGCCGGGCTTTTGCAGCCATTCCTCCGGCGTGATGAAGGTCGAGCCGTTGCCTTCCGAGCCGCCGTAATATTCGTAGATGATCGGGCCGAGCCAATCGAGCATCTGCCGCTTCACCGCCATCGGGCAGGGTGCGGCGGCGTGGACCACATGCGTCAGCGAGGAAAGATCATAGGCCATGCGCTGTTCTTCGGGCAGGCGCAGCAACCGGATGAACATGGTTGGCACCATCTGCGTAAACGTCACGCGGTAGCGTCCGATGGCGGCGAGCGCTGCCAGTGGCTCGAATTTTTCCATCAGCACGATGGTGGCGCCCAGGCGTTGCGCGGCGGTGGTAACGGCCAGCGGTGCGGTGTGGTACAGCGGCGCGGGCGAGAGATACACCGTGTGCTCCCCGATGCCGTAGCGCTCCCGCTGGCGCTCAGCCAGCATGTGCGCCGCCGTGGCGGGGCCGCCGGTTAAGGGAATGCGGATGCCCTTGGGCCGGCCCGTGGTACCGGAGGAATACACCAGATGAAAACCGGCCTGTTCATCGGCAATCGGCGTGGCGGGAAATGAAACAATCCGCGACTCCCAGTTATCAAAATCCTCCAGCTTCTGGTCAGCCATCAGGACATGCACCAGGCCGGGGGCCAGTTCGCGCCGCTGCTGCAACAACGCGGCAGCGGATTTCACGCGGGCCGAGGTAAACAGCAATTTGGAGCCGCTATCGGCCAGAATATATCCCGCCTCCGTGGCGGTGAGCGCCGTGGAAAGCGGCGTGATATAAACGCCGGCCCGCTGCGCTGCCCAGTAGATTTCGTAATACGCAAGGCAGTTGGGCAACCATATGGCGATGGTATCGCCGTTATGAATGCCCAACGCCCGCAACAAATGCGCCCCCTGGTTGGCCCGTGCTTCCAGCGTGGCGTAGGAGAGCGCCTCTCCGGTTTCCGCCCGGATAACGGCCGGTTTGTCAGGCTTTTCGCGCGCGTGAAACCTGGGGTGCATGTCAGTGCCGGGGTGGTGTCAGCGCGTCGGCCGAGGCGTCGCCCAGGTCGTTGCCGCCATCCACGTTGAAGATTGAGCCGGTGACGTAACCGGCGCCCGGGGTGGCGAGGAACACGGCCATGTCCGCTACATCCTGCTTGGTGCCGTAATCGCGCAACGCCAAACGGCCCTTCAGCGCCGCCGTGCTCTCCGGCGTGGGGGCGAGCCGCGCCATGCCCTCGGTATCGCCAATCGGGCCGGGGGAAATGGCGTTCACCCGCACACCCGCTGGGCCCCATTCCAGCGCCAGACATTTGGTCAGCATGTTGATCCCGGCTTTCGCGGCGCAGGCATGGGCCTGGAAAGGCATCGGGTGCACACCCTGGCCGGCTGAGATCGCGATCAGCGAGGCGCCTGGTTTGGTCAGATGTTCCCAGCTGGCACGAAACACGTTGAACGTGCCGATCAGGTCGATGTCGATGACGGTTTTGAAGCCGTTGGCGGAAAGCCCGATGGCGGGGGCAAGAAAATTCCCGGCGGCGCCGGAAACCACGATATCCAGCGTGCCGAATTTTTGCGAGGCCTCGTTGAACCGCTGCTCAATGGCTGCATAATCGCGTACATCCGCCGCCAACCCCAACGCCTGCGCACCCTTGGCTTGCAACACCGCCACCGCGGCATCCAGTTTCTCCTGGTTGCGCGCGAGCAGCACGAGGTTGGCGCCAAGTTCGGCAAAGCGTTCGGCAATGCCGAGATTAATGCCGCTGGAGCCGCCGGCGATGAAGGCGGTCTTGCCGGCCAGCAAGCCCGGGAGAAACACATTGGTCATTCTATTTGCCTGTAAAAACAGGTTTGCGGCGCTCGCGGAAGGCTTTCACCCCCTCCACGAAATCATCCGTGCGGGTGGCCAGGCGCTGTTGCGCGCGCTCTTCCTTCAACTGCTCGCTGAACGGCATTTCATACGCCGCCCAGGTGGCGCGGCGGATCCCGCGCAGCGAGAACGCGGGGCCAGCCGCCAATTCCGCCGCCAGCGCCGCCGCTGTGGCGTCCACGGCCTCGTCCTCCACCAGCCGGGTGATCAGCCCGGTTTCATAGGCTTTTTCCGCCGGGTATTTCTGCCCCAGCAGCATCATTTCCATCGCCCGCACGCGGCCGATGGCGCGGGTGAGAATATAGGCCGAGCCGCCATCCGGTACGAGCCCGACATGGCGGAATGCTTGCAGGAAATACGCGGATTTTCCTGCAATAATCAGATCGCCCATCAGTGCGATGGAGCAGCCGATGCCTGCCGCCGCACCCTTCACGGCGGTGATGACGGGGATGGGGTAGTCGCGCAGCAACTCCATCATCGGGTTGAACGTGCTCTCCAGCCCGGTGCCGATATCGCGCTCGGGGTCGTCCAGCTCGAAGGTGAGCGTGTTGAGGTTGGCGCCCGCAGAAAATGCCCGCCCATGCGCGCCGATCACCAGCACCCGCGCCTCGGTCGCGGCGCGGCGGATCGCCTCAAGCAACTCGGTTCCCAGTGTCGGGGTCATCGCGTTCAGGCTCGCCGGCTGGTTCAGCCGCACGGTCGCGATCCCGTTTTCGAGCGTGTAGTCCACAGTTTCGTAATTTGTCATTGATGTCCCCATCCCTGGCCTTGACGCAACGGCGAAAGGCCGCAAACCTAGTTATATAAGTCAGTCTAGCCGGTGGGCGAGGCCGGTCAAGCGGGGGATAAAATGCCGGACGAGATTTTGCTTGAGAAGCGCGGCGACGGGGTTGCCATTGTCACCATGAACCGGCCGTTGGCGATGAACGCGCTCTCCGCCAGCCTGCGCGATGCCTTGTCCCTGGCGATGATCGAAATCCGCGATGACCCCGCCGTGCGCGCCGTGGTGCTGACCGGCGCTGGGGAGCGCGCCTTCACCGCCGGGTTGGATTTGAAGGAGCTGGGCGCGGATACCTCCAATCTCGGCGCGGCGACGGATCAGAATCCGGTTTCCAACCCGGTGCGGGCGATCGAAGCCTGCGGCAAGCCCGTGGTCGGCGCCATCAACGGCGTGGCAATCACCGGCGGGTTCGAGGTGGCGCTGGCCTGCACAATCCTGATTGCCTCCACCAACGCCCGCTTTGCCGATACGCATGCGCTGGTGGGGGTGATGCCGGGCTGGGGGCTCTCGCAAAAACTCTCGCGCATCATCGGCCTCAGCCGCGCCAAGGAAATGTCCTTCACCGCCCGCTTTATCGACGCGCGGACGGCGTATGAATGGGGGCTGGTGAACCGCGTGGTGGAGGCCGGCGAACTGCTCCAGGAAGCGTGTGCCCTGGCCGCCCGTATCGCCAGTCTCGATGTGGAATTTCTCCGCGATTACGGCCGGTTGATCGATGAAGGCTACGACATGCCCTTCCAGACGGCGCTGGCGCATGAGGTGAAATTTTCCACCGCGCGCAACAGCAAGGTGACCGCTAAATCCATTGAGGCGCGCCGGACCGGCGTGCTGGAGCGTGGACGTACGCAATTGTGAGCCCGTTCCATGCCGCTTGATTATCATCGGCTCAAAAGCCTTCCTCCCGCGCGGGCGGAGCAGGCGTGGACGGCGCAGCAGACGATTTTATACGCGCTGGGCGTCGGCGCGATGGAATTGCCTTTTGTTTACGAGAAAGACCTGCGCGCCTTGCCAACCATGTGCGCGATACTGGCAGCACCCCCGTTGTTTACCAAGGACAACGGTTTTGGCCTGGATTTGCGGCGGATCCTGCATATCGAACAATCGCTGGAAATTCATGCGCCCATTCCGGTGGCGGGAAATTTCACTGGCGAGAGCCGGTTCGACCGCATTGTCGACAAGGGCGAGAACGCGATCATCCACACCTCGCGGCGAATATTCGATGAGGAAGGAACGCATTTCGCCACCGCCGGCGTGGCGATCATGGCGCGCGGCGGCGGCGGTTTTGGCGGCGGCGATCCGGCCCCGCCGGTACGGCCTTTCCCGCTGGATGCGCCGCCCGACCTGACGGTTCGCTTGCCCACGGCGGCGAACCAGGCGATGCTCTACCGGCTTTCGGGCGACCGCAATCCCCTGCATATCGACCCCGCGATGGCCCGCGTGGGCGGCTTCGAGCGGCCGATCCTGCACGGCATGTGCAGCTACGGCATCGCCGGGCGCGCGTTGATTGCCGCACTGTGCGGCAACGACCCGGCGGGGCTGAAATCCATGCAGTGCCGCTTTTCCGCGCCGGTGTTTCCGGGCGAGACCATCCGCACCGAAATCTGGCGTGCCGGGGGCGGTTCAGTGCGCTTCCGCGCGGTGGTCGAGGGCAGGGAGGTCGCCGTGCTGACCCAGGGATTCGCGCAGCTCCACTGAGCGGCCGGAGCGGCTTGCATTTTTCGCGGAACATGGGTTACTTGGTTAGCGATCATTTACGTTCCGTGGCCAAAGCTGTTTTGGGCCGGCCCGGGCGGGAGGGAAACATGACGAAAACGGACATTCTCAAGAGCGAGGAATGGCAGAAGGCGGTCGATTACGCGATCACCGACCATGACATCGAGCGCCAGAGGAAGCTGCTGGGTTTCGACCAGGCGGCGAAAACCCGTGAGTACATCCAGACCGCGACCACCGACACCATCCGCAACTTCGCGCATGGCGTGGGCGACGATAACCCGCTGTATTGCGACCCCGATTACGCGCGCGGCACCCGCTGGGGCAGTGTCATCGCGCCGGGCATGATGGCGGCGCAGATCAATGCGCCGCTGCTGGGTGATGCCGTGCCTGACGAGATCAAGGCGCTGCGCAAGAGCCTGTTTAAGGGCGTGCATGTGTTCGTCTCGGGCTCTTCCTGGGATTTCTACCGCCCGGTCTACCCTGGGGACACGCTCTACAGCTTCAACGGCGAGGAAACCTGCGAGGTCAAGTCCTCGGAATTCTCCGGCCGTTCCGTGATTACCGTGCGCCGCGACGTGAAAGTGAACCAGCGCGCCGAAGTGGTTTCGGTGTACCGGATTCTGCGGGTGATGACCGAGCGCAAGACGGCGGTCAAAAAAGGCAAGTACATCGCCATCAAGCCGCAGACCTATACGGATGAGGACATCGCCGCCATCGACGCGATTTACGCGGACGAGCAGGTGCGCGGCGCGCCGCCCCGTTATTTTGACGAGGTGCAGCCGGGCGACTCTTTGGGCAAAATGGCGAAAGGCCCGCTGACGGTGACCGACGTGATCTGCTTCCACGCCGGCGGCTATGGGTTTGTGCCCTACGCCCCGACCGTCGGCCGTTTGGCGCATATCAACCGCAAGCGCATTCCTGCGTTCTACGTGAAGAACGAATACGGCGTGCCGGATGTGGCGCAGCGGCTGCACTGGGACCCGCTGTGGGCGCAGGCGATCGGCAACCCGATGGCCTATGACTACGGCGTGATGCGCGAGAACTATCTCTTCCATTACCTCAGCGACTGGGCTGGGGATGATGGCATCGTCACGCGCGTGCACGACGAGATTCGCAAGTTCAACTACATGGGCGACACCCAGATCATCACGGGTGAAGTGACCGGCAAACGCGAGGAGGCCGGGCAGAATCTGGTCGATGTCGCGGTGCGCTTCACCAACCAGCGCGGCGAGGAAACGGTGACTGCGACGGCGACCATCGCGTTGCCGAAACAGACCGGCATGGCGATGTATCCCGAGGTACCAAGGGAGCTGGCGAAGAAAGCGGCGCAGATGATGGCCCGGCATTGGGAATTGAGCAGAAAGCGCAAATGATGACCGAAACGAACACGGACGTGCCTGAGGTTCTGGTCGAGAAATTCGATGGCATCGCCATTGTCACACTCAACCGGCCGGACCGGTTGAATGCGCTGATCTCCTCGATCATGGGCCAGCTGCGCGTGGCGATCACCGATGTTGCCGAGGACCCCTCCGTCGGCTGCGTCGTGCTCACCGGCGCCGGGCGCGGTTTTTGCGCTGGCGGCGATTTGAAAGACGGCGGGCGCGACCGCATGGAAGTGGGACCCGAGCAGGGCAGCCGGATCGAGCAGGCGCACACCAGGCTGCGTGGCTTCATGGAATCCTCGCGCCTGCTGCACGACATGCCCAAGCCGACCATCGCGATGATCAACGGTCCGGTGGCGGGTGCTGGCATCGGCCTCGCCGGAGCCTGCGACCTGCGGTTTGCGGGCGAGTCCGCCAGCTTCATCACCGCGTTCGACCGCATCGGCGCCGGCGGCGATTTTGGTTCTTCGTATTTCTGGACGAAAATTCTCGGCACCGGCGTGGCGCGGGAGCTGTTTTTCCTGAGCGAGAAACTCACCGCGCAGCAGGCTTTCGCCAAGGGCATTTACACCAAATTATTCGCCGATGCCGAGCTGCGCGAAGCTACGCTCGCCGCCGCGAAAAAACTGGCGAACGGCCCGCGCATGGGCTGGCGCTACATGAAGGCCAATTTGAACAAGGCCGAGGATGCGAGCTTTGAGGATGCGCTCGACCACGAGGCGCTCAACATGACGCTCTCGACCGCGGCCACCGCCGCGATCTGGAAAGCGGCGCAGAAAGCCCAGAAGGGAGACTAAGATGGACCTGAGCTATGGTGCGGAAAACGAACGCTTTCGCCTGGAGGTGCGGGAATTTCTCGCCGAGGGCTGGAAGCCGCCAGCGGTGCGCGGCGCGGAACTACGTGCGTATATCGACGATTTTCGCCAGCGCGGGGTGACAAAGGGCTATCTCTATCGCACTATCCCTAAGCGTTTCGGCGGCTCGGAACAGCCGGTCGATGTGGTCAAGGCGCAGGTGATCCGCGAGGAGTTCGGCCGTGCCCGCGCGCCGATGGAAGTGACCGGCAACGGCATGAACATGCTGGTGCCCACGCTGCTGGACCGCGGCACGGACGCGCAACGCGAGTTCTTCATCCGCCCCACCATGGCCGGCAAGTTCATCTGGGGCCAGGGCTATTCCGAGCCCGGCACCGGCTCCGACCTCGCGTCCGTGCGCACCAAGGGTGAGCTGATTAACGGCGAATGGGTTATCAACGGCCAGAAAATCTGGACCTCGCAGGGGCAGCAGGCGAACTACATGTTCGCGCTCATCCGCACCGAGCCGGGCGCGCCCAAGCATGAGGGCATTTCCTATCTGCTCATCGACCTCAACCAGCCCGGCGTCACCCGCCGGCCGATCAAGCAGATTACCGGCGGCGCCGATTTCTGTGAGTTTTTCTTCGAGGATGTGAAAACGCCGGCCGAGTGGATTGTCGGTGAGCGCGGCGAGGGCTGGAATGTCTCGCGCACCACGCTCAAGCACGAGCGCGCCAGCATCGGCTCAGCCGATGGGCTGGGCGCGCAGTTCCGCAAACTGGTTGAACTGGCGCAGACCACGCCGCGTAACGGCAAGCCCGCGATCCAGGACCCGCTGATCCGCGAGGCGCTGGTGAAAATCGAAGGCTGGGTGCTGGCGCATCGCTGCTCCAGCTACCGCATTTTTTCGCTTGCTGCCGCGCGGGAGGAGCCCGGCATCATCAGCCTGATGATGAAGCTGCTACTCACCGAAACCGGGCATGAGATCGCCTTGCTGGCACAGGAGCTGATCGGCGATTTCGCCTTGCTGGAAGCCTCGCAGACCGAGACCAGGGGCCGCGGGCCGGAGAAATGGCTCGATCAGATCATGGGCTCGCTGGGCAATTCAATCGCTGGAGGCACCACCAATATCCAGCGCAACATTATCGGTGAGCGCGGGCTCGGCCTGCCGCGCGATCTGGCGATGGGAGATAAATAATGCGGTTTCATCCCTCCGAGGAACAGATTGCGATTCAGGACGCGCTGCGCGGCACGCTGGCCGACACGCTGCCTTCCGCCAAGCTGCATGCGCTGATTGATGGCGAGGCGGATTTGGACCGTCCGAGCTGGGACGCGCTAATGGCACTTGGCCTTGGCGGGCTGATGCTGCCCGAAGACCAGGGCGGCAGCGGCCTGGGCTTGCTCGATACCGCAATGGTGGTCGAGGTGCTGGGTGAAGGCGGCGCCTCTGGCCCGGTGATCCCGCATCTGATGACCGTGCTGGCGCTGGCCCGGAGCAAAAACGAGGATGCGAAGGCGAAAATTCTGCCGGGGCTGGTTGCGGGTGAGACGATTGCCACGCTGGCCTTCGGCGGCAATTGGCTGCCCGAAAGCTGGGATGTGAGCGAGGACGCTGGCCGGGTCAGCGGCGTGGTCAAATTCGTCCCCTCGGCGCCGAGTGCCGGGGTTTTCCTAGTCGGGCTGGCGGGCGGCAGGCTGGCGCTGGTTGAGGCCGGGGAAGGCGTTACCGTCGAGCTGCATTCGAGCATCGACCGCACCCGCCGCATGGCGCAGGTGACATTCGCCAACGCCCCGGCGGTTCTGCTCGATACCGATGTAGCGGCTGTAATCGATGCGGGCCTTGTCCTCACCGCCGCCGATGCCTTGGGAGGCGCGCAAAAGGCGCTGGACATGTCGGTGGCTTATGCCAAGGAGCGGCAGCAGTTCGGCCAGCCGATCGGCCGGTTCCAGGGGTTGAAACACCAGCTCGCCACCATGGCGCTGGAGGTCGAGCCCGCCCGCGCGCTGGTGTGGTACGCCGCCTATGCGTTCGACGCTGGCCTGGAGGATGCGCGCCGGGTGGCGGCGATTGCCAAGGCGCATCTGACCGACCGTTTCGTCTCGGTGATCCGCGCCGCCGTCGCCGCGCATGGCGGCATTGGCTACACCTGGGAATACGACCTCAGCGTCTGGGTCCGCCGCTCGTTCTATGATCGCGCTTTCCTCGGCAGCCCCGTCGCCCACCGCGCCCGCGCGGCTGAACTCGCCGGCTGGTGAAAAATTTCGCCGGCAAGACCGCCGTCATCACCGGGGCGGGCAGCGGCTTTGGCCGGGAGTTTGCCCGCATCGCGGCGGGGCTCGGCATGCGCCTGGTTCTGGCCGACATCCAGGCGGACGCGCTGGACGCCACCGTGGCTGCATTGCCTGGCGTGGAAATCCTCGCGCGCCGCACGGATGTTTCCAAGGCCGCTGACATGGAGGCTTTGGTAACGGCGGCGTACGACCGTTTCGGTGCGGTGCATTTGCTGTTCAACAACGCCGGTGTCATCGCCGGCGGGCTGATCTGGGAAAATTCCGTTGCCGATTGGGAATGGGTGCTCGGGGTGAATGTGTGGAGCGTCATCCACGGCATCCGCTTGTTCGTGCCGCGCATGCTGGCGCAGGGCGATGAATGCCATATCGTCAACACCGCCTCGGTCGCCGGGTTGCTCTCCACCCAGACGATGGGTGTCTACAATGTCAGCAAGCACGCGGTGGTCACACTTTCGGAGACCTTGTTCCAGGATTTGCGGATCGCCGGTGCGAATATCGGCGTCACCCTGCTCTGCCCAGCCTTTGTTGCCACCGGCATTGCCGATGCGGAACGCAACCGCCCGGCGGAAGCGCAAAACACCGCGCTGACCGAGAGCCAAAAAGTATCGGCGGCGCAGACAAAAAAAGCTGTCGATTCCGGCCGCATCACCGCCGCCGAGGTCGCGGAAAAAACTTTCGAGTGCATCCGCGAGAACCGCTTATACTGCCTGACGCATCCGAAAATTCTCGGTAGCGTCGAGCTGCGCTTCCAGGACATTCTGGCGCAGCGCAACCCGAGTGATCCGTTCTCGCACAAGCCAAACGTGGCGCCTGCCATTTAGTCCATCAGCAACACAATCCGCCCGGCGGCATCTCCGGCGGCGGCGCGATTCATGGCGGGGGCGAAATCCTCGAACCTGTAGGTCTGCGCGATGGGCGGATGCAGTTTTCCGGCGCCATACAGCGCGAACAGCGCCTTCATGTTGGCCGCCGCCGTTTCCGGCTCGTTTTCGCAGAACAGCCGCAGTTCCACGCCGAGCAGGGCAGCCCCCTTCAGCAGCACCAGATTGGTCGGCAGTCTGGGGATTTCACCGCTGGCAAAGCCGATCACCACCTGCCGCCCGCCCCAGGCCAGGGAGCGGAACGCCAGCTCCGTGGCGCCACCGCCGATCGGGTCGACGACCACATCCACGCCCTTGCCACCATTGGCGGCCTTCAAATCGTCGCGCCAGGTGGCGGAGCGGGAGTCGATGGCCTGCGCCGCTCCAGTGGCCAGCGTCAGGGCGCGTTTTTCCGGGCTGGAGGCCGAGGCGATCACTTTCGCACCCAGCGCCACCCCGAGTTCGATGGCGGCACAGCCAACCGCCCCCGCCGCGCCCAGCACCAGCAACGTCTCACCGGGCTTGAGTGCCGCGCGCTGCACCAGCGCGTAATAGGCGGTGGCGTAGCTCACCTGAAACACGGCACCCTCGGCAAAGCCCATGGCATCCGGGATGGGAATGGCGAGTTTCTCGGGGATCACCGCCGCCTCTGCAAAGGCAAACCCAAAGCCGCAGGCCATCACGCGCTGGCCAATCCGCGCCGGCGCCACGCCTTCGCCCACCGCCTCGATCACCCCGGCGCATTCGCTGCCGGGAACCATGGGCAGCGGCGGTTTCACCTGATATTTCCCCGCCGCGACCAGGATATCGACAAAGCTCACCCCGGCGGCATGCATGCGTATCCGCACCTTGCCAGGGCCGGGCAAGCCGGGGTCGCGCGGGGTCAACACAAAACTCTCCGGGGCGCCGAATTCATGCGCCAGCAGGACGCGCCGTGTGGTTTGGTCAGTCATTTGCGGGCTCCAAAATCGGGGTAGAGGGAGGTTGCGGATTGCCAGTCGATCCGCACCTGGCGGTGCGCAAACCGCCAGCCTTGGGGTAGCCGGGCTAGGCGGTCCACATAGGTGCCGCCATGGTCCGGCCCGGCGTTGGTGACGACGAAAAAATAGCTTCTCGACTGCGCCTGGCCGCTGGAATCCAGTGTAATGAGAGGGCTGGCGACATGGTGATGCACCACCCGTAAGTCGGGGTTGCGGCTGGCCCCGCGCAGGGCGGCGATGATTTCCTGCGGCCCGGTGGCGCGCGTGCCAGGAAATTCCAGCCCCCCATCCGGCGCGAAACATTTGGCCAGCACTTCCACCTGCGCGCGGTCGCCCGCCATGGTGTAGCGCGCCATCAGGTCGCGGATGCGCTCGCGGTCCAACAGGGCTTCGAGGTTCATGGCGAATTGACCCTTCGCAGATTTGCGCGCCAGTCTCGCGGTGACCGTGCCGCCGCGAATTCATCGGCCAGCCGGTCGACGATGCCCTGGACCTCCGGGATGTCGTTGATCAGCCCGGTGGAATGCCCGCCGCTCCACACGGTTTTCCAGGGTTTTACGCCCGCGGGCAGGTTGGGATGATGCAGCCCCGGCGGCCGGGGCAGGTTGTCGGGGTCGAGGCCCGCCGCGCGCATGGAAGGTTTGAGGAAACTGGCCGGCAGGCCACTGATGGCGTCGGTGAACAGCACATCCTCGCTTTTCGCGCTCACCAGCATCTCCTTATGCCCCGCCGCCGCACCGGATTCGGTGCTGGCGATGAAGCGTGTGCCCATGACCACCAAATCCGCCCCCAATGTGAGCGCCGCGGCGATGCCGTTGCCATCCGCGATCCCGCCTGCCAGCATGATCGGGCCGCCAAATATGGCGCGGATCTGCGGCAGAAACGCGAACGGTGAGAGCGTGCCGGCATGGCCGCCCGCGCCCGCGCACACCAGCATCAGCCCATCCACCCCGGCGGCAATCGCTTTTTCGGCGTGGCGCAGCGTGGTGACGTCATGAAACACGATGCCGCCCCACTCGTGTGCCGCCGTCACCACGTCGCTCGGGTCGCCCATGTTGGTGAGGATCAGCGGTGGTTTGTGCCGGGTGAGCGTGGCCATCGCCGCCTGCCGCGCCGCTTTGTCCAGTGCCGAGGAGGCCAGCAGGTTGACGCAGAACGGCGCGAAATCCTGCCCCGCACCCAGGCTGCGCCGCTCGGCCTCGCGGATTTCGGCCAGCCAGCCCTCCAGGGATTCGGGCGCGCGCGGGTTGGCGGTGGGGAAGGCGCCGATGATCCCGGCCCGGCAGCAGGCGGTTACTAACTTCAGATTGGAGACGATGAACATCGGTGCCGCCATGACCGGCAGGCGGAGTGAGTTCCAGTTCAGAGCCATAGAGACTTCCCCCCTCGGTGATTGGCGCTTGCCCGCGGCTAAAAATGGTGATCTATCATCATAGATAACTAGGTGATATATGGCGATACAACTGTGGAAACAAAAGAGGAAGTGCTGTGATCAAAACGCGGATAACTGAACTGCTGGGCGTCGAGCGGCCGATCGTACAGGGGGGCATGATGGTCGTCGGCGTTGCCGAACTGGCCTCCGCCGTCTCCAATGCCGGCGGCTTTGGCATTCTCACTGCGCTGACGCAGCCGAGCCCGGCGGCCTTGCGCGAGGAAATCGCGCGCTGCCGGAGCATGACGGCCAAGCCGTTCGGCGTGAACATGACGATCTTCCCGACCATGAACTCGCCCGATTACAAAGCCTATGCGCAGGCGATCATCGACAGCGGCGAGATCAAGGTGGTGGAAACCGCCGGCACCCAGGCCGTGGCCGAGATCTGGGAGCTGTTCAAGGCCGCCGGCATCAAGATCATCCACAAATGCACCGCCGTGCGCCACGCGGTTTCCGCCGAGCGCAAGGGTGTGGATGCCATTTCCATCGACGGTTTTGAATGCGCGGGCCATCCGGGTGAGGATGATATCCCCGGCCTGATCCTGATCCCCGCCGCTGCCGACAAAATCAAAATTCCGATGCTCGCTTCCGGCGGCTTTGGCGATGGGCGCGGCTTGGTGGCGGCGCTGGCGCTGGGTGCCGAGGGCATCAACATGGGCACGCGCTTCTGCGCCACGGTGGAAGCCCCGATTCATGACAATGTGAAGCAGGCTTATATCGACAATGACGAGCGCGGCACCAACCTGATCTTCCGTTCGCTGCACAACACCGCGCGCGTCGGCAAGAGTGCCATCTCCGACGAGGTGGTCAAGCGCCTGGCAGTGCCGGGGGCCAAATTTGGCGACGTCGCCGAGCTGGTGAGCGGCATGAAAGGCCGTGAACTGCTGCAGACGGGCGATATGAGCAGCGGCGTGTTCTGGGCCAGTATGGTGCAGGGGCTGATCCACGATATTCCCACGGTGCAGGTGCTGCTCGACAGGATCATCGCCGAGGCGGAAGACATCATCAACGTCCGGCTGGCGAAATTCGTCGGCCGCGTCTGAAGTAAATAAGAGGAGGATTTTATGGCTGAAGCCTATATCGTAGCCGCCGTGCGTACCGCCGGTGGCCGCCGCAATGGCCGCCTCGTTGGGGTGCACCCGGCTGATCTCGGCGCAATGAGCATCAACGCCGTGCTGGCACGCACCGGCATCGACCCCGCCGCGGTGGAGGATGTGATCGTCGGCTGCGTCACCCAGGCCGGCGAACAAGCCTCGAATATTGGCCGGCATGTCGTGCTCGCCTCGCATCTGCCGCAGAGCGTGCCCGCGGTGTCTATCGACCGCCAATGCGGCTCCTCGCAGCAGGCCGTGCATTTCGCGGCACAGGCGGTGATGTCCGGCACGCAGGATGTCGTGCTGGCTGTCGGCGTGGAGACCATGAGCCGCAACACTATGGGTTTGGCGTTTTTGGCCGACAAGGGCTACGACCAATTGAGCCCGGTGATCCATGAGCGTTACGGCGTGAAGGCATTCAGCCAGTTCGCCGGCGCCGAAATGATTGCCGCAAAGAACGGTTTTACCCGTGAAACCCTGGACCGTTTCGGCCTCGCCAGCCAGCAGAAGGCAGCCGCCGCCACGCAAGCCGGGGCTTTTGCCGCCGAGCTGGTGCCCGTGCCGGTAACGCTGCCGGACGGCACGCAGACCATCCATGAGGTGGACGAGGGCATCCGTTTCGACGCCACGTATGAGTCGATCGCCGGGGTCAAGCTGATCTCGCCGGAAGGCATCATCACCGCCGCCACCTCCAGCCAGATATGCGACGGCTCGTCGGCCGTGCTGGTGGTCTCGGAGAAGGCGCTGAAACTACATAATCTGACGCCGATCGCGCGCATTCATAACCTCACCGTCACGGCGGGCGATCCGGTGATCATGCTGGAAGAGCCGCTGTACGCGACCGAGCGCGCGCTGAAGAAGGCCGGGATGAAGATCGACGACATCGACCTCTACGAGGTGAACGAGGCGTTTGCCCCGGTGCCGCTGGCCTGGCTGAGGTATCTCGGCGCCGACCCGGACAAGCTCAACGTCAATGGCGGCGCCATCGCGTTGGGCCATCCGCTGGGCGCATCGGGGGCCAAGCTGATGGCAACCCTGGTGCATGCACTGCGCGCGCGCGGCAAGCGCTATGGTTTGCAGACCATGTGCGAGGGTGGCGGCATCGCCAATGTCACCATCGTCGAGGCGCTTTAAAATTACCGTTGGGATGGGCGCGGTTTTGCCGAGCCCATCCTGATTTCTACAGGTTGGAACGGAGAGAAGGGTAAACCATGGCGGGGCCGCTGCAAGGCATACGGATTATTGAACTGGCGGGCATCGGCCCCGGCCCGTTCTGCGGCATGATGCTCGCGGACCACGGCGCCGAGGTCATCCGCGTCGACCGTATCGGCGCCACGCTCAGCCGCGTCGATGCGCTGTCGCGTTCGCGTGTCTCGATCAGCGTCGATATGAAAAAGCCTGAAGGTGTCGCCGCGATCCGCGAGCTGGTGAAAACGGCGGATGGTTTGATCGAAGGGTTTCGCCCCGGCGTGATGGAACGGCTCGGTCTGGGGCCGGATGTGCTGCTGCAAGACAATCCAAAACTGGTGTACGGCCGGATGACCGGCTGGGGCCAGACCGGCCCCTACGCGCATGCCGCCGGCCATGACATTAATTACATTTCCCTCAGCGGCGCGCTGCATACTTGTGGGCGCAACGGCGGGCAGCCATCGCCGCCGGTGAATTACCTCGGCGATTTTGGCGGCGGCGGCATGATGCTTGCCTTTGGCATGGTCAGCGCCTTGCTCGCCGTGCGCAACGGCAGCGTGGGCCAGGTGATCGACTGTGCGATGACCGACGGTTCGGCGGCGTTGATGGGCATGACCTGGGCACTCTACGCCGAAGGCAATTGGCAGGACCGGCCGGGCGTGAACACGCTCGATAGCGGCGCGCCGTATTACGACACCTACGAGACCAGCGACGGCAAATGGATTTCCATTGGTTCGATCGAGCCGCAGTTCTACGCTCTGCTGCGCGAGAAAACTGGCCTCACCGCCGACCCGGTGTATGACCAGCGCGACGATCCCACTGCCTGGGCCTCGCTGAAAGAGAAATTCCGCGCGTTGTTTTTAACCCGCACCCGCGACGAATGGTGTGCGTTGATGGAAATGACCGACGTGTGCTTTGCCCCGGTACTGTCGCTGGCCGAGGCGCCGTTGCATCCACATAATATGGCGCGCGAAACCTATATTCAAGTCGCGGGCGCGGTGCAACCGGCGCCGGCGCCACGATATTCCGTAACCAAAACAGAATTCCCCCGCGCGGCGCCTGTGGTGGGGACCGATACTGATGCCGTGCTGGCCGGAGCAGGCTATGCGCCGGCGCAAATTGCCGCTCTGCGCAAAGCGGGCGCCATCGGCTGAATAGATTTTTTGTAGCGATAGAGGAGACGAAACATGCAGATTACTCCAGGAACAGCGGCGGTTGTCACCGGCGGGGCCTCAGGGCTTGGGCTGGCCAGCGCGCGGGCACTCGCCGCACTCGGCGTAAAGGTGGCGATTTTTGACATGAACGCGGCGCAGGGCGAGGCCGCGGCGGCGGAGATCGGCGGCGTGTTCTGCCAGGTCAATATCACCTCCGAAGAGCAGGTGGATGCGGCCTTCGCGAAAGCCCGCGCGGCGCATGGGCAGGAGCGGATTCTGGTGAACTGCGCAGGCACCGGCAAGGGCGGAAAAACCGTGTCGCGCGACCGCAAAACCGGCGAGATCAAGCGCTACCCGACCGAATGGTTTGACCAGATCGTGCAGATCAACCTGATCGGCACTTTTCGCGTAATCACCGCCTCGGCCGCGGGCATGCTCACGCTGGAACCGCTGGAAGATGGCGAGCGCGGCGTGATCACCAACACGGCAACCGTGGCGGCGGAAGAGGGACAGATCGGTCAGGTCTCCTACTCCGCGTCAAAAGCCGGTATCTGCGGGATGACGCTGACCATCGCGCGCGATCTGTCCAGCGAAGGCATCCGTATCAACACCATTCTGCCGGGCATTTTCGCCACCCCGCCGATGCTGGCCGTGCCGAAGGAAATGTTCGATGCGCTGGCCGCCTCGGTGCCGTTTCCCAAGCGCCTGGGCAAGCCGGACGAGTTCGGCTCTCTGGTGACCGAACTGGTGCGCAACTCCTATTTCAACGGCCAGAACATCCGTCTGGACGGCGCTATCCGTATGCCGCCCCGCTGAAATACCAGCCGCCAGTAACGTAAGCATTGAGAGCAGAACATGGACGGTTCAAACATTCTGGAAATTGAACGGCGCGGTGGCATCGAGATCGCCACGCTGAACCGTCCCGAAGCCCTCAATGCGCTCAATGAATCGCTGGTGGCGGCACTCACGGAATATTTCCAGGGGCTGCATGAGCGCCACGACGTCCGCGTGGTTATTTTGCGTGGCGCCGGGCGCGCTTTCTGCGCCGGGCTGGACCTGAAAGCCTGGCAGAATAACGGCCAGCGCGGGCGCGTGCATCATTCCTGGAGCGGACAGCGCAAAATCGCGCGGATCATGCAGTTGATGCGCTCCTGCCCGCAGCCCATCATCGGGCTTGGCCATGGTGCGGCTTGCGGCGGCGGATTTTCGCTGCTTCTGGCCTCGGACGTGCGCTACGGCGCGCCGAGTCTGCGTATGAATGCAGCATTCATCAAAATCGGCCTGGGCGGCTGCGACATGGGGTCGAGCTATTTCCTGCCCCGTCTCGCCGGTGCCTCCGTCGCCGCGGAGTTCATTCTCTCGGGGCGTTTCATCGATGCGCAGCGGGCCTACCGGAGCAACCTGGTGAGCGAAATCATCCCCGAGGACGAGTTGCTCGACCACGCGCTGCTGCTCGCCGCCGACATGTTGGCCACCGCGCCGATGGGTCTGCGGCTTTCGAAAGATGCGCTGAACCGCAACATCGACGCACCAGGCTTTGACGCCGCCGTGGCGCTTGAGGACCGGCAGCAGGTGATGCTGGCGATGACCCAGGACCATGCCGAGTCGATCGACGCCTTTCTCAACAAGCGCGAGCCGCAATATGCAGACCGCTGACGTTATTTGAATTTTCCGGAGAGACCCATGTTACAGATGGATACGCGTACAGCCTATAACGAAGACCACGGCATTTTCCGCGATACCGTGCGCAAGGTGTTCGACAAGGTGATGATCCCCAACCTCGACAAGCACGAGCGCGAAGGCATCGTCGGCAAGGCGGAATGGCGCGCGGTGGGTGATGCCGGATTGCTGTGTCCCGGCATACCGGAGGAATACGGCGGCCCGGGCCTGGATTTTGGCTACAACGCCGTCGTCGCGGAAGAGCTTGCCTACGCCGGCTCCTCCGCAGGCTTCACGCTGCAGAGCGATATCGTCGCTGACTATATTCTGAATTACGGTACCGAGGAGCAGAAGCAGAAATACCTACCGAAAATGGTCAGCGGCGAGCTGGTGACGGCGATTGCCATGACCGAACCCGGCGCCGGTTCCGATTTGCAGGGTGTGCGCACCACGGCCAAAAAGATCGGCAATGAGTATGTGCTCAACGGCTCAAAAACCTACATCACCAACGGGCAGAATGCCGATCTCATCATCGTCGTTGCCAAGACCGAGCCGGACCGGGGCGCCAAGGGCACCTCGTTGATTTTGGTTGACGCCCCCACGGAGGGCTTTGTCCGTGGCCGCAATCTCGACAAGGTGGGCCAGCACAGCGCCGACACCTCCGAGCTGTTTTTCCAGGATGTGCGCCTGCCGCTTACCAATGTGCTTGGCGAGGAAAACAAGGGGTTCATTTATCTGATGAGCCAGTTGCCGCAGGAGCGGCTTTCCATCGCCGTTTCCGCCCAGGCATTGGCGCAACGCGCCTTTGACGAAGCGGTCAATTTCACACGCGAACGCCAAGCCTTTGGCAAGCGCGTGATTGAATTCCAGAATACCAAGTTCCAGCTGGCGGATTTGAAGACCGAGCTGCAAGTGGGTTGGGCGCATCTCGATTGGTGCATTACCCGCCATATCGCCGGCAAGCTGACCACGGCGGAAGCCTCCGCGGCGAAACTTTGGCACACAGAAATGCTAGGCAAGCTGGCGGACGTCGCGGTGCAGCTGCATGGTGGTGCTGGCTACATGAACGAATACCCGGTGGCACGCATCTGGCGCGATGCGCGTGTCACCCGCATTTACGGCGGCACCTCGGAGATCATGCGCGAAGTGGTCAGCCGCTCGCTCTAACATAATCGGAAAATTTGATAAGGAACATACCATGGCTGACGCATACATCATCGACGCATGCCGCACCCCGCGCGGTATCGGCAAAGCCGGCAAGGGCGCGCTGGCGGACATACATCCCTCGCACCTTGGCTCGGTTGTTTTGAAAGCGATCGCCGAGCGCAACAACATTAACACTGCCGATGTTGACGACGTGGTGTGGGGAACCTCCACCCAGGTCGGCAAGCAGGGCGCTGACCTCGGCCGCATGGCGGCGCTTGATGCCGGATACGACATCAAATCAAGCGGCGTGACGCTCGACCGTTTCTGCGGCGCGGGCATCACCACCGTGAACATGGCGGCGGCCTCCATCATGTCGGGCATGGAGGACCTCGTGGTCGCCGGCGGCACGGAAATGATGTCCTACACCAACTCTCTGCCGTTTGATGGCCTGCCCGTGCTTGACAAAGGCAATCTGCATCTGCGCGCCCGCCACCCGCAGTCCAACCAGGGTGTCTGCGCCGATGCCGTGGCGGCGCTGCAAGGGATCACCCGCGAGGACGTCGACGCGCTGGCGCTGGAAAGCCAGAAGCGCGCAGCTTACGCCATCGCTAATGGTCATTTCGATCGCAGCCTGATCACTGTTTACAAAGATGACGGCAGCGTCGCTCTGGGCCAGGATGAATTTCCCCGCCCGCAGACCACCGCCGAGGGGCTGGCCTTGCTGAAACCGTCCTTTGAGGCGATGGCGGATTTCGTCATCGACGACGAAGGCACCACCTACCGTAAGCTGATCCAGCGCAAATATCCTGGCCTGGATTTCAAGGCGATCCACCACGCGGGCAACAGCTCCGGCGTGGTGGATGGTGCGGCGGCGGTGCTGCTGGCCTCGCCCAGCTATGCCCAGAAGCACGGTTTGAAGCCGCGCGCGCGCATTGTCGCCTATGCCAACATGGGCGATTGCCCGACGCTGATGCTCAACGCCCCGGTGCCGGCCGCGAAAAAGGTGCTCGCCAAGGCCGGACTCACGGTGGACGACATCGACCTCTGGGAGATCAACGAAGCCTTCGCGGTGGTCACCGAGAAATTCATCCGCGACCTCAAGCTGAACCGCGACAGAGTGAACGTGAACGGCGGTTCCATCGCGCTTGGCCACCCCATCGGCGCGACAGGATCCATCCTCATCGGCACGTTGCTGGACGAGTTGGAACGCCGCGATCTCAAGCGCGGGCTGGTGACGATGTGCGCCGCCGGCGGCATGGCCCCGGCGATCATCATCGAGCGGATATGAGCGAGACGCTCATGGTTGAGCCGCCGCCGTTCGAGAGCCCACCCTTTCCCGCGACTATGCTGGCGGGGCAGGTGGCGTTCGTCACCGGCGGCGGTTCGGGCATGGGGCTGGGCATGGCATGTGCCCTGGCGCAAGCGGGTGCGGCCATCGCCGTGGTCGGCCGCTCGGTGGAACGTGCGCGCGAAGGTGTGCGGGCGATCACCGCCACCGGCGGCACGGCGCAGGCCGTTGTCGCCGATGTGCGCGATGAGGCCCAGGTCGCGGCGGCTTTCGATGCCGCCGAGGCGCTGCTCGGGCCGGTTTCCATTTTGGCCAACAACGCCGGTGGTAATTTTCCGGTGCTGGCGGAAAAAATGTCGAGCAATGCCTGGAAGGCGATTACGCAGATTGCCATCGACGGCACGTTTTTATGTTCGGCCGAGTTTGCCCGCCGTCGCATCGCCGGCGGGCTTGGCGGCGCCATTGTGAACAACAGCGCACAGTATATCTGGACCGGATTTCCCGGCGACGCACATTCCGCCGCCGCCAAGGCCGCCGTCGCCGGCATGACGCGCGCCATGGCCCGCGACTGGGCCGGGCATGGCATCCGCGTGAACTGCGTCGCGGCTGGGTTTTTCCCGCATGCGGCCTCCACCACCGCCGTGCAGCCGGAGGCGATGCCGCAACTGGATGCGATGATTCCCGCCGGGCGGACCGGGCGGATGCGTGAGTTCGGCTGGATATCCACTTTCCTTTGCTCGCCATTGGCGGCCGGCATTACCGGCGAGGTGCTGATGATCGACGGCGCCGAAAGTCTCCGCCGCGCCTTGCTCAGCCCCGCATTCGTGCCGCCACGGGAGCGCGCGGAAATATGGGGCTACACGGCATGAGCGCGCATTGGCTAACCGGCCGCGCGGCACTGGTCGCGGGCGAGGGCGAGGCAGGCGACATCGTCGCGGCGGCGCTGCTTGCAGCGGGTGCAAGCGTGGCGCGCTGTGACCCGGCGGGTGACCATGACACGGCGGCGGCCAGTCTGGCGGCGACGGGGTTGCCGGTGAGCATATTGGTGCATGCGGGGCAGTCGCCATCCTCCGTGCCGGCGCATGAAATCTCTCCCACTTCCTGGCGCGACGCGCTGGCGCTTGAACTCGACAGCCGGTTTTTCCTCGCCGCCGCCCTGGCGCGGCAATGCATTGCGCAAAAATCCCCCGCCTCGATATTGTTCCTGGCGTCGCCGGAACAGGCGGGCGGCGCGGCACAAGCCGCCGCCGGCGGGGCGTTACAGAATCTGGTGAAAACGCTGGCGGTGGAGTGGGCGCGCGACGGCATCCGCGTGAACGCCATCGTCTCGCGCCACGTGCCGCATCCGCAGGGCGAGGCGCAACGCAATTCCCTGGGTGCGCTGGCGGCTTATCTCAGCAGTGACTACGCCGCCTACATTACGGGCGCGCTGATGGGGCTGGACGAGGTCTGATGCTTGCAGAGATAGTAAACCTAGTGATAAAACTTAACTCAAATCTTGTATTTCCGGGAGGCTGAATTGAACATTTCTGGCGTGGCGGCAGTGGTGACGGGGGGCGCGTCGGGCCTTGGCGAGGCAACCGCGCGGGCTTTGGCGGCGGCCGGCGCCAAGGTCGCCATTTTTGACATGAACGAGGTGCGCGGCGCCGAGGTTGCCGCCGAAATCGGCGGCATCGCCTGCAAGGTGGATGTGCGCTCGGACGCCGACGTCGACGCTGGTTTCGCCAAGGCGCGCGCGGCGCACGGGCAGGAGCGCATTCTGGTGAACTGCGCCGGAGTCGGCAGTGCGTTCAAAACCGCCAGCCGCGACAAGACCACCGGCGAGATCAAACATTTCCCGCTCGATAAATTCGATCTGGTCATCCAGATCAACCTGATCGGCACCTTCCGCTGCATCGCCAAATCAGCCGCCGGCATGCTCTCGCTGGAGAAACTCGAAGACGGCTTCCGTGGCGCCATCGTCAACACGGCGAGCGTTGCCGCCGAGGATGGCCAGATCGGCCAGGCGGCGTATTCCGCCTCCAAGGGCGGCGTGGTCGGCATGACCCTGCCGATTGCGCGCGATTTGTCCGGCGACGGCATCCGCGTCAACGCCATTCTGCCGGGCATTTTCGCGACGCCGCTGATGAACGCCGCGCCCGAGCATGTGAAGGGTGCGCTCGCCGCCTCGGTGCCGTTCCCCAAACGTCTCGGCTACCCGGAGGAATACGCTTCGCTGGCGCTGGAGATGATCCGCAACAATTATTTCAACGGTGAGGATGTGCGTCTCGACGGCGCGATCCGCATGGCGCCGCGCTGATCCCATTCGCCGCCGCACTGAACTTCTAGCAATCCCGAAAGGCCACGCTCCATGAGCAATGTTGCAAACTTCTCCGTTCAGAATCACATCGGCATTCTGACCATCGACTCACCGCCGGTGAACGCCCTGGGCATCGCCGTCCGGCGCGGGCTCGACGAGGGGTTCAAGAAGTTTTCAGCCGACCCTGACGTGAAGGCGATTGTGCTGATCTGCGGCGGCCGCACCTTCTTCGCTGGCGCGGATATCAGCGAGTTCGGCAAGCCCATCGAGGAGCCGAACCTGCATCTGGTGTTTGACCTCATCGAGAACGGCAGCAAGCCGGTCATCGCCGCCATCCACGGCACGGCGCTGGGCGGCGGGCTGGAACTGGCGCTGATCTGCCATTACCGCGTCGCGGTGCCCTCGGCGAAAGTCGGCCTACCGGAAGTCAACCTCGGCCTGCTGCCGGGCGCGGGCGGAACCCAGCGCCTGCCGCGCATCGTCGGGCCGGAAGTGGCGCTGGATATGATCACCAGCGGCCGCCCGATCAGCGCGAAAGAAGCCCTTGCGGTGGGCGTGGTCGACGCGCTCGCCGAGGAAGGCAAGCTGCTGGAAAAGGCAGTGGAATACGCCCAGCAGATACTGGCCGAGGGCCGCCCGCTGCAGCGCGTGCGCGACCGCCAGGACAAGGTCGAGCCCGCCCGTGGCAAGCCGGAAATCTTCAATGATTTCCGCAAGAAAAACGCCCGCGCCTTCCGTGGCTTCAAGGCGCCGGAAAACATCATCAAGGCCATCGAGGCATCGGTCGAACTGACCTTCAATGAAGGCATTGAGCGCGAAGCGGAACTGTTTGGCGAACTGATCGACAGCACTGAATCCGCGGCCCAGCGCTACACCTTCTTCGCCGATCGTGAGGCGGCGAAAATCCCCGATGTGCCCGCGAGCACGCCGACCCTGCTGGTGAAAACCGTGGGCGTGATCGGCGCCGGCACCATGGGTGGCGGCATTGCCATGAACTTCCTCAACACCGGCATTCCCGTCACCATCGTCGAGGCCAATCAGGCGGCGCTGGATCGCGGCGTCGGCGTCATCCGCGCCAATTACGAAACGAGTACCAAGCGGGGCAAGTTGACGCAGGAAGCCTTGGAAAAGCGCATGGCGCTTCTCACGCCCTCGCTGCAGTACGAGGCGCTGAAGGATGCCGACCTGATCATCGAGGCGGTGTTCGAATCGCTGCCGGTGAAACAGGAAGTGTTCGCCAAACTCGACAAGATCGCCAAACCCGGCGCGATCCTGGCCTCCAACACCTCCTTCCTCGACCTAGACCAGATCGCCGCCGCCACCAGCCGGCCTGAGTCGGTCATCGGCCTGCATTTCTTCTCCCCCGCCAATGTGATGCGCCTGCTCGAAGTCGTGCGCGGCGCGAAGACCTCGACCGAGGTGATCGCGACGGCAATGAAACTGGCCAAGCAGATCGGCAAACTCGCCGTACTGGCGCGCGTGTGCGACGGTTTTATCGCCAACCGGCTGATGCGCGTGCGCGGTGAGCAGGCCGACGCGATGATCCTCGAAGGCACCAAGATCGCGGATATCGACAAGGCCGTGTATGATTACGGTTTCGCCGTCGGCCCGTTCCAGATGATGGACATCGTCGGCCTCGACGTCATCGGCCGCGGCTCCAATGAAAAGACCGTGATGAGCGAACTGGTGGCGAAAGACCGGCTCGGCCAGAAGAAGAACGGCGGTTATTACGATTACGACGCAAACCGCGTGGCAACACCTTCGCCGGTCGCGCAAGCGGTGATCGCCGAGATCGCGCGTGAAAAAGGCGTCGCGCAGCAGCCTACCGTTGGCTACGAGGACCTCATCGCGCGGTTGCTCTACCCGGTGGTGAACGAGGGCGCGCGGATTCTCGAAGAAGGCATCGCCATCCGTGCCTCGGATATCGATGTGGCGGCGATGACCGGCTACAACTGGCCGGTATATACCGGCGGCCCGATGTTCTGGGCCGACACCGTCGGGCTGCCGAAAATCGTCGCCAAGCTGAAAGAGTTCGAAGCGCGCTTTGGCGCGGCGTTCAAGGTCTCGCCGCTGCTGGAGAAACTCGCCGCCGAGGGCAAGGGGTTCCAGCAGGGGTGAGCGGCGCGGACGACGAGACCCAGCCGGCGGAGCTGATCGAACGGCTGGTCCGCCTGCTCGACGTCGAAACGCTGGACAGTGACCTGTTCCGCGGCCCGTTGACGCATGAACCCTGGCAGCGCGTTTTTGGCGGCCAGGTGGTGGCGCAGGCGTTAATGGCGGCCTGCCGCACGGTGCCCGCGGAACGGCCGCCACATTCGCTGCATGCCTATTTCATGCGCCCCGGCGACCCTGGCCTGCCGATTATCTATCAGGTGTTCCGCGACCGCGACGGCGGGCGTTTCTCCTCACGGCGTGTCGTCGCGCTGCAAAACGGCAGGCCGATTCTCAACCTCGCTGCCTCCTTCCACGAGCCCGAACCGGGGCTGGCGCACCAGAGCGCGATGCCTGACGTCCCGCCGCCCGAGGCATTGCGCAGCGAGCGCGAGGTGGTGGCCGATATGATCGAGCAATTCCCCGAATGGCGGCGCCCGATGATGCTGATCCCGCGCGCGCTGGAATTCCGCCCGGTGGCACCCGGACTCCGTTACGCGCAAATCCCGCGCGAGGCGATGCAATACTACTGGTTCCGCGCCGCCGCCCCTCTGCCAAACGATGCGCTACTGCACCGCGTGTTGCTAGCCTACGCCTCGGACATGATGCTGATTTCCACCAGCCTGCTGCCCCACCACATCGCCTGGAACATGGACCAGGTGCAGGAGGCAAGCCTGGATCACGCCATCTGGCTGCATGGTGACGTCCGCTTAGATGAGTGGTTGCTCTACGCACAGGACAGCCCCTGGGCTGGCCAGGGGCGCGGCATGAATCGCGGGCTGATTTTCACGCGCGACGGAAGGCTGGTCGCCAGCGTCGCGCAGGAGGGGCTGATCCGTGTGCGGGAATAATCCGCATACGGCCTCAGCTCAGAGCGTCGATGACCTTGTTCACGTCCGAAGGCGGCACCCAGGACGCGTTGGCGTTGGTGAGATGCAGGCGCCAATGAGCTTCGGCCTTTTCCCCGTCACCGGCCTCGATCAGGTCGATCAGCTTGTAGAAAGAGCGCATGCCCCACAACAGGCGCAACCGCTGTTCTTCTGCCTGCAGGGCGTGCTGCTGGAAGTAATCGACCTGATGCTTGGCGACCACGTCCTGCAGCATGCGTGTCACGAACAGCAGGGTACGGTTGCCGGCCAGTTCGACGAGCAGCCGGTGAAACTCGGCCAAAGCGATCATGCACTCGACGTAACGGTGCTCGTTGGTGAGGGCGGACATGCGGTCCGCTTCGGCGCGCATGCGCTGGATACCCTCGGCCGGGCAGGATTTGGAGAGGCGGCGGACCAGATACGGCTCAATCGCCAGCCGCGCCTCGTAGATGTCGGCAATGGTGGTGCCCTGCGCCTGCAGCGCGTAGCCGGCGTAGCGGGCGACGTTGTCAACTTTTGGTTGATGCACCCGCGCACCGGTGCGCGATCCACGCACGACGCTGATCAGGTTTTCGGCTTCCAGAATTCGGAACGCTTCCCGCAAGGTCGGGCGGGAAATTCCGAGTGTCGCCATCAACTGGCCTTCGGGCGGCAGGAAATCGCCTTCCTGAAGCTCTCCCAGAACGATGCGCCGGCGGATATGGTTGACCACGACCTCGGCGGTTTTAGGCACCCGGATGATGGACTTAGCAGGCAGCACCCCGGAATGCTGGGCGCGAACGGGTTTAACCTCCAGCGCACGGGCAAGTTTGGGCACGCTTTGATTCCTGTCTCTCATAGTTAACTACCTAAGCTTCGAAAGCATGAAATGCAAGATTGAGACCTAGCGTACTAATGGTTTTTACATCGAGTCGCACAAGCAGAAGAGGAAAAAGTTAAAATGGATTATCCAAAGCCGTACGAGACCATCCTCCTGGACGTCGCCAACCATATCGCCACGGTGACGATCAACCGGCCCGAGGCGATGAATTCGTTCACCAAGCGGATGATGGACGAGTGCGCGCATCTGTGGCGGGCGGTGGCGGAGGATGATGATATCCATGTCGTCGTGTTGCGCGCGGCGCCTGGGCGGGCGTTCTCCACCGGGGTGGATGTCAAGGCGGCGCAGGAGGAAGGCGGCGCGGTCATCCACCACAACGTTTTCACCGCGGCGGACCCGGGCGAGAAGCTCGGCCCCAAAATGAACCAGTGCTGGAAGCCGGTGATCGCCGCCGTGCATGGCCTGTGCGCGGGCGGGGCGTTCTACTGGATCAGCGAGTGCGATATCGTCATCGCCTCGGAAGACGCGGCGTTCTTCGACCCGCATGTAAGCTATGGCATGACAGCCGCGCTGGAGCCGATCGGCCTGACCTACCGCATGCCGCTGGGCGATGTGCTGCGCATGGCGCTGCTGGGCAATGACGAGCGGATCAGCGCCTATACCGCCCTGCGGCTGGGTCTGGTGAGCGAGGTGACGAAGCCCGAAGATCTTTGGGCCCGCGCGCAAAGCCTTGCCGAGACCGTGGCCTCGAAACCGCCGATCGCGACGCAGGGCACGGTGAAAGCCATTTGGGAGTCGCTGGACATGCCGCGCACCACCGCGCTGCGCACCGCGCTGAAATATTGCCAGATTGGCAATCCCATCGGCACCGCGCAGGTGGACCGTTGGGCGCTGATGGGCAAGCAGAAAAAATACGAGACGCGATAACGCCGCGTTATTGCATGTTGCGCCGCGCACAAGCGCGGCGGGAGGTCCGGCGGGGCAGGGCGCCCGCCGGATAAAATAAGGATTTGCCAGACAACGCATACTTGGTGTACCTAGTTACTTAACAACGCCGTGCCGTGCGCCAGCGGACCACTCAGTCGTTAAGGGAAGCTATGTCCATCATCTCCAGCCTGATCAACGGCACATTGGCCATCGATCCACAGGCGCCGGCGCTCGAATTCGAGAAAAACTGGTACTCCTGGGGCGACCTTCGCCGCACCATCGACGCCGTGGAAGCGTGCCTGCAAACCGCCGGCATCGGGCCGGAGGCACGCATCGGCGTCATGGTGCGTAACCGGCCTTCCTCCCTGGCCGCCGTGTTGGGCGTTGTAGCGCGCAATTCCTGCATGGTCTCCATCAACCCGCTGCTGCCGAAAGAGCGTCTGAACGCCGATCTTTCCGGTCTGCATTTGCCGGTGGTGATCGGCGAGGCCAGCGATCTGGCGCGCGAGGGTGCGCTCGACGTGTTGCGCGCGGCGGGCACCGCGGTGATTGAACTGGAGGAAAACCTGCAACGCGCACACCTCCTCCCGGGGTTTGAAAAACCCACGGGAAGCGCGCTGCAATACGAGCAGCCGGGCGTCATCATCCAGATGCTGACGAGCGGCACCACCGGCATCCCCAAGCGGGTTCCGCTCATGCGTGCGGCGTTTGAAAAAAGCTTTGTCAGCGCCTTGTCTTACGAGAAAGACCGCAAGGCCGATGATGCCCCCGTGCTGCGTGATGAAGTGGTCATCCTCAGCAACCCGCTCACCCATATCGGCGGGTTGTGGGCGGCGCTGACCTGCGTTGCCGGCGGCCGCAAAGGCTGCCTGCTGGAGAAATTCAGCGTAGAAACCTGGCACGATGCCATTGTCCGGCATCGTCCAAAAGTCGCTGGCGCGGTTCCCACCGGCCTGCGCATGATTCTGGATGCCAATATTCCCAAGGAAGATCTCGCGAGCCTGGTGGCGATCCGCACCGGAGCCGCGCCGCTCGATCCTTCCATCACCGAGGAGTTTTTTGAACGCTACCAGATTCCGGTGCTGCAGAATTATGGCGCCACCGAATTCTCCGGCGCGGTCGCGGGGTGGACCTTGCGCGATTTCTACAAATTTCACCGTACCAAACCCGGCAGTGTCGGCCGTTTCCAGCCGGGTGTCGTGGGCAGGGTCGTCGATCAGGAGGCCGGCGTTGAAAAGCCGCATGGCGAAGAAGGCGTCCTGGAAATGAAATCCGCCCAGTTCGCCAACGGCGGCAAATGGCTGCGCACGACCGACCGCGCAATCATCGACGCAGATGGGTTTCTGTTCATCATGGGCCGTGCCGACAGCGCGATTATTCGCGGCGGTTTCAAGGTGCATCCTGACGACGTTGCCGCGGTGCTGGAAAAACATCCCGCCATCCGCGAGGCCGTGGTGGTCGGAATCGAGGACCGCCGGCTCGGCGCGGTGCCGGTCGCCGCGATCATGCTCAAGGCCGGGGTGACCGCGCCGAGCGATGCGGAACTTTCCGCTTTCGCGAAAGAGAAATTGCTGCCGTATCAGGTTCCGGTCCGTTACCTGATTGTTGACGACGTGCCGCGCACCCCCTCGCTCAAGCCCATGCTGCCACAGGTGCGGGAGTTGTTCATCCAAAAAGTCTCCTGATTTTCTCAGGAGATTTTTCTACCAAAAAAAAGGGGGCATCCAACCGGATGGCCCCCTTTTTTTTGCATTACCGTCCGTTTACAGCCTATCGAACGGCACATCCTTATCGGCGCGCACTTCACCCGGCATGCCGAGAATCCGCTCCGAGATCTGGTTGCGCAGCACCTCGTCCGCGCCGCCCGCGATCCGCAGCGCGGTGGACCAGATGTAGTCATGCCAGAAGCCCGGCGTCGCGGTATCATCGGGCGTATGCGCAATCCCCGCCAGTTCGCGCAACTCCATGGCAAACCCGGCCATGCGCTGGTAGCGGCTGGCAAATGCCAGTTTCACCATTGCCGCCAGCGCGCCGGGGTTCTCGCCGCGCGAGACCATGGTGCGCAGCCGCGACTGGAAGTGCTTGAGCGCCTGCTCCTCGGCATAGGCGCCGGCCAAAGCCATGCGCGTGGCGCTGCTGCCCAGTGCCGACCCGCCGGGGCCAGGGGTTTCGGCGGCGTATTTTATCAGATCCGCCACGCTGCCCTCATGCCCGGCCTGATTCAGCCGTTCGGCGGTCAGCACCGTCATGGCGCAGGCCCAGCCCTCGCCGACCGCGCCGACGCGGCATGAGTCGGGGATGCGCACATCGGTGAAGAACGTCTCGTTGAAATCCGACGCCCCGGAAATCTGCCGGATCGGCCGGACTTCAATGCCCGGCGTCTTCATGTCGACGACAAAGAACGTCAGCCCCTTGTGCTTGGGCAGCTTCGGGTCGGTGCGCACCACCAGTATGCCCCAATCGGAAAGATGCGCCCAGCTCGACCAGACTTTCTGTCCGTTGACCACCCAATCATCGCCATCGCGCACCGCTTTGGTGCGCACATTGGCGAGGTCGGACCCCGCGCTGGGTTCGGAGAACAACTGGCACCAGGTCAGCTCGCCCCGCAGCGTCGGCCCGGCAAACGCCTCAATCTGCGCCGGGGTGCCGTGCTTGCCGACGACCGGCAGCGCCATGGCGAGGCCGATCCCGACATACGGGCCTTTCGGCAGGTTGTAATGGCCTTCCTCCTCGGCGAAAATCAGCGCCTCGGCCATGGTGCCTTCGCGCCCGCCAAGTGATTTGGGCAGCAGAATGCCGGCGTAGCCTCCTTCCGCGAGGGTCTTTTGCCAGGCGCGGCCGCGCACGACGGTTTGCGTGTCGCTGATCGTGCCCAGGCCGGTCAGTTCATGCGCCGGTGCGTGCTGGCCCAGCCAGTCGCGAACCTGGCCACGGAACGCGGCTTCTTGCGGGGAATCTTCAAAATCCATCTCAGGCGGCCTTTCCGGTTTTCGTGTCGCCCTGCACCTGCGCGAGCAGCCGGTCGGACCAATGCTCCCGGCTGCCGAGACTCAGCGCGAGGGTGCGTTCGCGGCGGTAGTAGAAGTGGCAATTGGCCTCGAAAGTGTAGCCGATGCCGCCATGCACGTGCAGGTTCTCGCGGGCCGCGCGCTCAAACGCGGCACTGGCGTTCAACCGCGCGCAGGCAGCGGCTTCGGGCAGTTCCTCCGCGCTGTTCACGGCGGCCCAGCCTGCATAATAGGCGCTGGCCCGGGCCAGTTCGATCCCGGTCACCATATCGGCCAGCTTGTGCTTGATGGCCTGGTACCCGGCCAACGGCCGCCCGAAAATCTGGCGTTCCATGGTGTAGTCGCGCGCCATTTTCAGGCAGGCTTCAGCGCCGCCCACGGCCTCGAACGCGGCCTGCACGGCGGCACGGTCGAACAACTGCTCCACCGCGCTCTCCGCGCCCGGGCCATCGAGCAGCTCCGCCTCCGCCCCGGCAAAATCCAGAGTGTAATGCGCGCGGAGCTCGTCGAAGCTGACCAGCTTGGTGCGCGTAACGCCCGGCTGTTCCAGCGCCGCCACGGCCAGCCGCAAGGCCCCGCCTTCGCGCACCAGCACCACGGCGAGCGTGGCAATGCCGCCATCGGCCACCGGGGATTTCCGGCCGCTAAGCTTGCCGTTCACAAATCCGGTTTGCACCGCCTCGGCCGACCAGCCGGCCTTGCCCTCCGCATAGGCAAACGTGGCAACCACTTCGCCGGAGGCAACGCCGGGCAGCCAGCGGGCTTTCTGCTCGTCGCTACCGGCCAGCAAAATGGCATTGGCCGCCAGCACCACCGAGGAGAAGAACGGCACCGAGGCGTTCACCCGGCCGAGTTCCTGGCTGATAATGCCAAGCTCCAGGTCGGAAAGCCCAAGCCCGCCAAAGTCTTCCGGAATGGCCGCCCCCATGAAGCCCATCTGCCCCAGCTCCCGCCATAGCGGTTCGTCCCACTCGGCGCCCTGGTCGATCAGCGTACGCAGCCGGTCCGGCGGTGAACGCTCGCCGAGCAGGCCGCTGGCCTGTTCCGCCAGCATTTTCTGCTCATCCGACAAATCGAAGTTCATCAGCCATTCTCCCAGGGGTGATATATCGTTTACTAAGGTCGATAACTAAGATATCTATGTATAGAGCGCAATCGTCATCCGCGCGAGGCGTGTCCCTGACAAACCAGCCCATGTTCCGTCCAGGCTCCGGAGTTTGAAGATAGATTTTTGCAGAATTGATCTATGTCAAAGCCAGAAAGCTAAATAGGTATCTATTTAGCGAAAGAGAGGAACGGGGGCATGTCGTCCCCTGCCAACCAAGGAGGAGAGTGTCTTGCGCCCATTCATATTCAGTTGTGACGCCCATATCGCCGAGCCGCCTGATCTTTTCACCAGCAAGTTGCCGCCCGAACTGCAGCAATACGCGCTACATCAGATCGCGGGGGAAGGCTATCGCATCATTAAAATGGGCGATGTCGAGGCCCTGAAGGTGAAGACCGATTTCCACAGCCACAAAACCGGCCAGAGCGACGAAGGCCCGATGGAGGATCGTTCCTGCACCGACAAGCAGGAGAATTTCATCAGCGAATGCGCCGTCGACACCAAGCGCCGCGGCTCGCGCGACATTGCGTTGCGTCTGGCCGACATGGACCGTGACGGTATCGACGCCGAACTCGTGTTCCCCTCGCTCGGCCTGCTGCTGCCGCGCATCCCTGACCGTGACGGCCAGCGTGAAGCCTGCAAAATCTACAACGACTGGGCCTTCGAATTTTGCGCGCAGTCAGGCGGCCGTCTGGTTGCGGCGGCGATGATCCCCTGCATCGACTTCGACGACGCCCTGGCCGAGTGCAAGCGCACCGCCGCCATGGGCTATGCCGCTTTCTGCTGCTGGGAAGGCATGAACAATTACAACGACCCGCGCTGGGACGCGATTTTTGCCTTCGCGGCGGAGAGCGGCATTCCCATTACGTTCCACACCGGCGTCGGCACCACCAACATCCGCGCACTGAAAGGCCCTGGCAGTGGCCTGTTCAACTACACCCGCCAGATGAACGACGCGGTCGACGTGATCGCGCAGCTTGTCGGCGGCGGCGTGCTGGACCGCAATCCGGGCGCGCATATCCTGTTCGCCGAACACAGCGCCGGCTGGCTCTGGGGCCTCGCCGAACGCATGGACGAAGCCTACATCGGCCACGCGCCGGTCGTGTACCCCAAACTTGGCCGCATGCCGAGCCAGATCGTCCGCGACCAGGTGCACTGCGCCCTGCAGAACGATGTCGGCTCGGTGGGAACCCGCAAAGGTGTGGGCATCGGCGCGCTGCTGTTCGCCACCGACTACCCGCACTCAGAAGGCACGTTCCCCTTCTCCATGAAGGTGGTTGACCGCATGTATGAGGAAAACAAAGACGCCACCAAGGAAGACTTTGTTGCCGTACTCGGCGGCAATGCGGCGAAACTGTTCCAGCGGGCCAATCTGGCGGCACCCGTGGCCGCGCGCGCCAAGGAATTGACGGCCTAATTCCGGCGTCTGAAAACAGAAAGGGCCACGGGGATGATGTCCCCCTGGCCCTTTTATTTATGGGGGCCGTTCAGCCGCGCAGCGTTGCCACCAGCGCCGGTACATCGGCCAGCGAGCGCATCACGTCGTTCAGATGCGTGCAGCCCAGCGTGCCGGGCAGCAGATCCAGCACGCGCAGGCGCAAATCATCCAGACGGCTGCCGATAATGCGCTGCGCGTTGGCAACCGCGCCAGGGCATTCCGGGTAGGGCAGAATCCGCGGATCGGGCGTGAGTTCCAGCAGCTCCCTGGTTTCCAGATCGGCCACGGCGGTCACCAGATATTCATGCACGGCGACCCTGCCGCCATCGGGCGAAGTGCCGCTGTCCTGAAACGCCACGTCGATCTGGATTTTCCCGTCCTCGATCCAAACATCCAGCCGGCGCGAGCGGCGCATGCCAACGCCGGTCTGCACGACCATCTCATGCCAGCCCAGCGGGTCCGCCGGATTAACCAGCGGCGGCACCGGGCAGGCGCTCTGGGTTTCGATATTGCCGGTGCCGTCTTCGTTTAGCGCCGAGGAGCCGGGGGCAAAGCCGGTGCAGATACCCTCCATTTTGCCGCCGCGCCCTGCCGTGGCGGCGGCACCGCTCGCGCGCGCGGTGATCATCCAATCGGGGTTCCAGCGCGACCACACCCAGCCGGCAACCAGGCTGGCGCCGGAATAATCGTCCAGCAGCAAATATAGCGGCGTGGCCGCGGCCTTTTCATTGGGCAGCGTTTCGGCCAGCGTCGCGCGCAAATTCCCGCCGCCCCGGTGCCCAACCAGATGACTGACCTCGGTATGGTCGGGTTGCACGCTAACCGAGAGGATTTCGCGGCGCTGGTTCGCTAGAATTTCAAACTCGCCGGTCGCGGTGATGCGCGGCGCGCTGCCGTCCGCTGGGGTGAGCAGGTCGCGCGCCTGGCCGGTCATCAGCATCGGCTGGCCATAGCCTTGCGGCCAGGCGGTACTGATCGTCGAGGTGCGGCGGATGGAACCAGGGCGCCGCAATGGCGTGGGGCCAGCGGGATTCTTTGGCGCGGGGGCAAGTTTTGGCATCATGCGGCTCCTCTTGGCGTATTCCGGCAATTCTGGCTATGCATGGCGCCTCATGGCCAGCATGTGCCCGGCCGGGTTGCCGGGCACAGTTTGAACACCAATATGGCGCGCTATTCGAACTGTGCTGCGATCAGCACCAGCGCGGGTTTCATCGAAGCGGTGCGCGGCAAATTGTCGACAAATTTATAGCGCACCGGCACCTGATAGGGCAGCAGTTTCGCCTTCGCGAACGTTGTAAGTTCCTCGGCCGATGGCTGCACAGCGCCTCGCGCAGAATAATCGCCGCCGCGGGCACCTGGCCCAGCCGCTCGTCCATCACGCCGACCACCACGACCTCGCGGATCGCCGGATGCTGTTCGAGCACGCGCACGACCTCATCGGGATGCACCTTGAAACCGCCACGGACAATCGCGTTATCGGCACGGCCGCGGATGAACAGGAATTGATCCGCATCGATCACCGCGCGGTCCGTGGTGCGCAGCCAGCCTTTGCGCTTGCCAAGCTGCGCGCCTTGCAATTCCAATATGCCCTCCACCCCGGCCGGCACTTCCTCGCCGCTCTCCGGGTCGACCACGCGGGCCTGAATATCCGAATGGATACGCCCGGCGGCACCGCGCTTGCCGCGCCAGTGATCATGGAAATCCTCGATGGACCAGCCCGCCACCGCGCCGGCGAACTCCGTGGCACCGTAGTTGGAAAGAATGGGAATGCCGTAGAGTTCGTAAAACGCATCCACCACGGCGGGGTCCAGCGGCGCGGTGCCGGTGAGCACGGCGGCTAGGCTGGAGAGGTCTTCCTTCGGCAGTTTCGCCTCGATCAGCATTTTCAACGCCGCCGGCACCGCCGAGGCCACTTTCGGGCGGTGCCGCTTGATGGCGTCGTGCCAGGCTTCCACGGAAAATTTTTCCAGCAGGCATTGCCGCCGGCCGGACATCAGCGCGGCCAGCGAACCGTAAATGCCGCCGATATGGGTGATGGGATTCACCACGATCTGGACGCCGCCGCGCAGTTTCGGCGCCTCGTTGAAGTCGCGGCCTTTCTCGTAGCGCAGCACCCCGGCGAAGCTGGCGTCAAAGGCATCGCGGGTGAGCGGTACGCGCTTGGGTGTGCCGGTGGTGCCGCTGGTGAGCATTTCGATCGCCACGCCCGGCGCCAGTTGCCGGGCCGGGTCAGCCTTCACCCGGTCATGGCCGGGCAGCAGATGCGCCCCCGCCAGCCTGGGTTCGAGGATGATGGCAGCGGTGCCGCTCAATTCCAGCGCCTCCGCCACGCCGTGCCGGTTGAGGTCTTCGGCCTCGCCGATCACCACCGGCAGGCCGAGCCCGGCGATATCGCCGCACAGCCGTTCATCGGGCAGCACCGGGTTGAGCGTGACCAGGCAGCGATCCCCGGACAGCACCGCCGCCGCCGCCGCGATATGCCCGGGCCGGTTGCGGAGCATCACACCAACCCGCGCCTCGGCCGGCAGGCCGAGCTGGCGCAACGCCGCCTCGATATCGTCAATGACTTTCGCAAGCTGACCCCAGCTGTACCAGTGGTGGTGATAGTCGATCGCCTCCGCCGAGGGGTCGATGGCCAGTGCGCCGCGCAACTGTTGGGTAATCATAGCCATGAGAACTTCGCTTCCACTTATGGGCGGCCCCGTCCCGGGAGCGGGCTGTGGGACGGGGTTTTCATCTGCTTATCACATAGCTGACGTAGTGCAATATGTAGTTTTCGCATCTGTCACCGCCTGCTTTCCAGGCTTAGCCGAACATCGATTGGCCGTCGTCGATGGTGAAGCTCGCGCCGGTAACGGCACGGGAAGCGTCGGAGGCCAGATACAGTGCCATTTCGTCGAGGTCGCTCAAATCAAGCATGCGCCGGCGCGGCCACTGGTTGATATGTTTCTTGCCGGTGTCGGTCTCGAAATATTCAGCGGTCAGCTCTGTGTTGATGTAGCCTGGGCAGATGGTGTTGACGTTGATACCCTTGCGGACCCATTCGCGGGCAAAACACTGGCCCATTTTCGAAACCGCCGCTTTCGATGCGGAGTAGGCGACGACGCCGGGGCCGTTCACGCTGGCCATGATCGAGGAAATAAGGATGATCCGGCCGTGCTGGCGCTCCGCGCTACCCGCCTTGATCATACGGCGTGCCCCCTCGCGCGCCGTAAGGAACGCGCCACGCACGTTGACCTCGAACACGCGATCAAAATCCTCAACCGGCAGGTCCACCGCATTGGCGTTTATCATCATGCCGGCGTTGACGATGACCGAATCCACCCCGCCAAAGGCAGCCTCGGCGGCGTCGTAGGCGGCGATGGTGGAGGCTTCGTCGGCCACGTCCAGGGGCACAGCCAGCGCCTGTCCACCCGCCGCGCGGATTTCCGCCGCTAAGGCTTCGGTCAGGTCGGTCCGGCGCGCGCCGAGCACCACTTTCGCACCGCTGGCCGCCGCGACACGGGCAAACCGGGCACCGATGCCCGAGGAGGCGCCGGTGATGAACACGGTGCGGCCGGACAGGTCAAAGCTGGCGGATTTGGACAATTTTGCTTCCTCCTTACGAAAGTTTGGTCCTGGATCGGCGCGCGGCGTCTACGCAGGGCCGGGGCGTTGCCAGGGTTGATATTGAGGTAGATATATAAGTAAGCTATCTTCGTGTATGCGGCCAATAGCGCGGGACGTCCAGCCCCGCGCGGAGGTGTGCGGGTTTTTGTAAAACGGGAAAAGGGTGAATTTCATGCCAGATAACGCAAGGGCAGCCGGTGGCAACGACGTGGTGATTGCCAGCTACGCCCGCACGCCGATGGGCGGCTTCCAGGGCGATCTGGCGGGGGTGAGCGCCACCGCGTTGGGCGCCACCGCCATCCGCGCGGCGGTTGAACGCGCCAAACTCCCGCCCGAGCTGGTGGAGCGTGTTTACATGGGCTGCGTGCTGCCCGCCGGGCTTGGCCAAGCGCCCGCGCGGCAAGCGGCCCTGGGGGCCGGCCTGCCGCTTTCCGCCGAGGCGACGACGCTGAACAAGATGTGCGGCTCGGGCATGCAGGCCGCGATCATGGCGCATGAGGCGCTGCTGGCGGGCTCGGTGGAGGTCATCGTCGCGGGGGGCATGGAGAGCATGAGTAACGCGCCGTATCTGCTGGCCAAGCACCGCACCGGCGCACGCATGGGGCATGATATTGTCTCGGACTCGATGTTCCTGGACGGGCTGGAGGACGCCTATACCAAGGGCAAGCCGATGGGCTTCTTCGCCGAAAACAGCGCGCGCGACTATAACTTCTCGCGCGAGGCGCAGGACGATTACGCCATCCGCTCGCTGGAGCGCGCGCAGGCGGCCATCGCCACCGGCGCGTTCGATGCCGAGGTGACGCCGGTGGTGATCCACGGCCGTGGCGGCGAGGTGCGGGTGACGCAGGATGAACAGCCCGGCAAGGCGCGGCTGGACAAAATCCGTTCGCTGAAAGCCGCCTTCGTGCCCGGCGGCACCATCACCGCCGCCAACGCCTCCTCGATCTCCGACGGCGCGGCGGCGCTGGTGATGACGCGCCGCGATGTTGCCGAACGGTTGGGTCTGCCGGTGGTCGCGCGGCTGGTGGCGCATGCCGCGCATGCGCATGAACCGGGCCTGTTCGCCACCGCGCCGGTTCCGGCCATGCGCAAGCTGCTAGCGAAAGCGGGCTGGAGCGTCGACTCGGTGGATCTGTTCGAGGTCAACGAGGCGTTCGCCGTGGTGGCGATGATCGCGGCGCAAGAGCTGAACATTCCGGCGGAAAAACTCAACATCAATGGCGGCGCCTGCGCGCTCGGCCACCCGATCGGCGCCAGCGGCGCGCGCATCATCGCCACCTTGATTGCCGCCCTGCAACGGCGCGGCCTCAAGCGCGGCGTCGCTTCCTTATGCATCGGCGGCGGCGAGGCCACGGCCGTCGCGGTCGAGCTCGTCTGACCATGGTGCCCTCCGAAATCCAGGCCGGCATCCGCGATTCCGTGCGTGCCTTCGCGCAGGCCCGCATCCTGCCAAATTCCGCCGCGTATGAGGCAGCCCGCGCGTATCCGCCGGAACTGTTTCTCGAACTGGGCGAGATGGGTCTGCTCGGCATGACCGCACCGGAGGCGGCCGGTGGCGCCGGGGCCGATTATGTCTCCTACGCGCTGGCGCTGATGGAAATCGGCGCCGCGGACGGCGCGCTCTCGACCATCGTGTCGATCCAGAACAGCATCATGGTCTCCGGCCTGCTGAAAGACGGCACCCAGGTGCAGCAGGAACGCTTTCTGCCCGGCCTCATCAGCGGCAAAACCATCGGCGCATTTGCGCTCACCGAGACGGACGCGGGATCGGACGCGTCGGCCATCCGCACCCGCGCGGTGAAAGCCGAAGGCGGCTGGGTGCTCAACGGCACCAAACAGTTCATCACCTCCGGCAAGATCGCCGGCGTGGCGATGGTGGTCGCGGTGAGCGACCCGGCGGCGGGTAAAAAAGGCATCTCCTGTTTTCTGGTGCCGACCGATCGCCCCGGTTATATTGTTGACAAGGTGGAACACAAGCTCGGCCAGGGCGCATCCGACACCTGCGCGCTGCGGTTCGAGAATCTGTTCATCGAGGATGATCTGCTGCTCGGCGCGGCGGGGCAGGGGTATCGCATCGCGCTTTCCAACCTTGAAGCCGGGCGCATCGGCATTGCCGCGCAGTCAATCGGCATGGCGCAGGCGGCGCTGGATTACGCAATCGCCTACGCCAAGGAACGCAAATCCATGGGCACGGAAATTATCCACCACCAGGCGGTGGGCTTTCGCCTTGCGGACCATGCCGCGCGGCTGGAAGCGGCGCGTCAACTGGTGCTGCACGCGGCGGATTTGAAAGACCACGGGATGCCGTGTTTGAAGGAAGCCTCGATGGCGAAACTGGTCGCATCCGAGACCGCGGAGGCGGTCTGCTCCGGCGCGCTGCAGACCTTGGGTGGCTATGGTTATCTGGAAGAATTCCGCATCGCCAAAATCCTCCGCGATGTGCGGGTGTGCCAGATCTACGAAGGCACTTCCGATATTCAGCGCCTGGTCATCGCACGCGCCCTTTAGCGCGATTACCGCCCGGTGAAACGCGGCGCGCGTTTCTGCGTGACCGCGTCCAGACCTTCCCTAAAATCTTCCGTGCCGATCAGCATCGCCTGCGCCAGCACGCCGGCGGCCCATTCGCGGTCGATGCTGGATTCCATGCCGCGCTGCAGCCCCTCTTTGGCCAATGCGTAGGCGCGCGGCGGCAACTCCGCGAGTTCGGCTGCCAGTTCCACCCCGCGCGCACGCAATGCCTCCGGCGCCACCAGTTCCGAGACCAGGCCGATCCGCAACGCTTCCTCGCCGCGCACCGCCCGCCCGCGCAGGATCATCTCATTGGCGCGGGTCAGCCCGACGATGCGCGGCAGCAAAAACATCCCACCCAAGGGCGGCAGCAGGCCCAGCTTGATCCAGCTTTCCTGGAACAAGGATTTTTCCGTGCCGATGCGGAAATCACAGGCCAGCGCCAGCTCGCAGCCGACCGTGATCGCCGCCCCGCCAACCGCCGCCACTGTTGGCTTGGCGGAACGGAACAGCCGCCGCGCCGCACCCTGAAAATGCGCGTAGATGCGGTCCCGCACATCGATTGCCGAAGTCGTTTTCAGTGTTTCCAGATAGGCGAACTCCGCCCCGGCACAAAAATGCCGCCCTTCCGCCGCGAGCAGGATCGCGCCGACGCCTGCATCGGCCTCCAGCAGGTCGATGGCCTGGCAAAGCTGCGCCATGGTCTCGCCGCGCAGTGAATTATGCTGCTCGGGGCGGTTCAGCAAAATGATCCCGATTTTGCCGTCCTGTTCGATACGGATATCGGTGAAATTCATGGCCTGTCCTACAAAATTCTTATTGCCCCGCGCCTGCGCCGCGCAGCGCCAGGTCCACGAGTTCGACGGTAAAACGCTCCGCCTGCGCCAGCATCGCCTCGCGCAGGCGTTTTGGCGTCGAGGTCACATGGTTGGTGACGCCGCCAATGACCACGTCGATCAGCAGGCTGGGGTTGAACTGGGCCGAGAGCTCACCACGCGCCATGGCACGGCGGATGATTTGGCGCGCCTGCAGGATTGTCTGTTGGCCGTAAGGTGCGGTGGCCGCGCGCGCGTCTTTCGAGACCTGGGCATCGGCCTGCAGATGCGTCAGCACGCCGCCGTAGGGGCCTGCTAGCGCGTTCATGCACATGCGCGCCAACGCCAGCAAATCCCCGCGCAACGAGCCTTCGTCGATGGTGCCGATGGCATACCAGCGCGCCTCCAGCGTTTCGCGCAGCAGGTCGCCGCGGTTGCTCCAGCGGCGGTAGAGCGCGCTTTTGCCAACCCCGGCCTGGCGCGCCACCGCATCAAAGCTCAGCGCCCGCCAGCCGCCGGCGGCATAAATCGCAATTGCCGCATCGAACACACGGTCCTCGATATCGGGTGCGCGCGGGCGCCCTTGAGCGGGTTTGGCGGGAAGGTCTGCCGGGGCATCAATTTCTTCTTGCATTCGTGACCATTCGGGGTAATACGGACGGCAATCGACCGTAATTTAACTAAGTAAACTAACTGGAGGGCGCTATGGTGACTATAACCCCGGAAGAGCGTTCGGCAATGCGCGACGCTTTCCGCCGCCTGCTGAGCGAGAGCTGCACCCAGGCCAGCGTGCGGGCCACCATGGCCACCGCGCCGGGCTATGATGCGGAGCTGTGGCGGCAGATGGCGGAGATGGGCATTCCCGGCCTGATCATCGACGAATCCTACGGCGGCATTGGTGCCGGCCCCCTGGAGCTTGAGCTGCTGATGGAGGAGGCGGGTGCCGCCCTGTTGCCCTCGCCCTTGTTCTCCAGCGGCGTGCTCGCGGCCGCATTACTATCCGCGTCCACTGACGAAGCCGCCAAGGTGCGGCTGCTCCCGCAAATCGCCACCGGCGAGTTGATCGCCACCGTGGCGCTGGCCTCCGAACGGGGCAAATGGACGCCCGAAGACGTTGGTGTAACCGCCGCCCGTGCCGGCGATTCCTGGCGCCTGAACGGTGTCTGCGCCTATGTGACCAACGCCGCCGAGGCCGGAATTTTTCTGGTGGTGGCGAAAACCGAAACGGGTGTTGCCACTTTCGAGGTTGCTCCCAACGCCGCCGGCGTGGCGCGCACGCCGATGGAAAGCTTTGACCGCACGCAGCGCTTCTCGCGGCTGGAATTCCACGACGTAACCGCGCCCCCCATTGCCGGCGCCGGTGCGCAAGCGGTGGAAACCATGCTGGATGTTGCCCGCGTCGCCCTTGCGGGTGAGCAGGCTGGCGGCGCGCGCCATGTGTTCGATTTCACGGTCGAATACATCAAAATGCGCGTGCAGTTCGGCCGCCCCGTCGGCGGCTTCCAGGCGATCAAGCACATGGCGGCGGATTTGCTGCTGGAGGTGGAATCCGCCACCTCGGCGGCCCGTCACGCCGCGCAGGCGCTGGCCGAGGCTTCGCCCGAAACGTCCGCGCTGGTCAGCCTCGCCGGTTTCGCCTGCGCCGATGCATATGCCCAAATTGCCGCCACCGCCATCCAGATGCATGGCGGCATCGGCTTCACCTGGGAGCATCCGTGCCACCTCTACCTGCGCCGCGCCCGCGCCGATGCGCAGTTGCTGGGCAGTTCCAGCTTTTACCGTGAACGATATGTTGCTGCGTTGGAGCAGGCCGCATGAGCCAGATACCCCAAATGACCGATGAACAACTGCAGGCGGAAGTCACCGCCTGGCTGGACGCCAACTGGGACGCGGCGACGAAAAAGTCGCGCCACAATGTGGAAGCCGGGCTGAAAGGATGGCTGAAAGCCGCCTTCGAGGCGCGCTGGTCGGTGCCGCGCTGGCCAGTTGAGTGGTACGGCCGAGGCCTGTCCAATGAGCAGGCGAAAATCGTCGAGCGCGCCTTCGCCAAGGTAGGCGCGCCGGGAACCGGGCTCGACCGCACCAATCTGGCGGCCAACACCATGCTCACCTACGGCCAGGACTCGCTGAAGCGCGACCTGCTGCAAAAATTCCTCACCAGCGAGGGCAGCAATTATTGCTTGCTTTACAGCGAGCCGGGGGCAGGCTCCGACCTTGCCTCGGTGCGCTGCCGCGCCGAGCGGCAAGGGGATAATTTTGTTGTCAACGGCCAGAAGGTCTGGACCTCCGGCGCGCGCACGGCCGATTATGGCATGCTGATCGCCCGCACCAACTGGGATGTGCCCAAGCACAAAGGCATCAGCTTCTTCGTCATCCCGATGAACCAGCCCGGCATTGACATCCGCCCGCTGCACCAGATCACCGGCGATGCGCATTTCAACGAGGTGTTCCTCGATAACGCCATCGTGCCCGCGGCCAACATGCTGGGCGCGGAAGGCGACGGCTGGAAGGTTCTGCAAACGGCGCTGGCCTATGAACGCCTGGTGATGGGCGAAGGGGCCGGTGAACGCCGCCAGGGCTCCTTCAAGGACAACCGCGTCAGCCTGGTCGCCCTGGCGCGCGAGGCGGGCTGCCTGGATGATCCGCTGATCCGTCAGGAGATCGCCCGCGCCACCGCCTACCGCCAGCTCAACACGCTGAACATGGCGCGCGCGAAAGCCGAAATGGCGCAGGGCACGTCCTCGCCGATCATGTCGCTCGGCAAGCTCGCGATGTCGCGCATCCTGCACGAGGACGCGCGGGTGATGACCGCCATCCTCGGCGCATCCAGCATGCTCGACGGCGAGGGCAATCCGCGCCCGGCCGATGTGAACTACCGCACCTTCAACGCCTATATGACCTCAATCGGCGGCGGTACCGACCAGATCCAGCGCAACATCATCGGCGAGCGGGTGCTGGGCCTGCCGCGCGAAGTGGAGCTGGACCGCGACGTGCCGTTCCGCGAATCCCGCGCCGTCACCGGCTGAGCGCGGGCAACAAAACCAGGAGGAAGCCAAAGCATGACGATGCAACCCGATTCCAACGCGCCCCTGCATGGGGTGCGGGTGCTCGATCTGGCTACCGGGCCGCTGGCGGCCATCGGGCGGCATCTGGCTGAACTCGGGGCCGATGTGGTGCGCGTGGAACCGCGCGCGGGTGCCGCGGACCGCCATGCGGGCGTGCTGGCCGCCGGCGTCAGCCTGTCCTTCACCGCCGCCAACCTGGGTAAAAAATCCCTCGCCTGCGATCTGGGCAACGCGGCGGACCGGGCGGTGTTTGAAACCCTGCTCGGCACCGCGGATATCCTGATCGAAACCACGGCCCCCGGCTCCACGGACGCCGCAACGCTCGGCGTGGCGGAAATTCATCGCCGTCACCCAGCGCTGGTCATCCTCTCGGCCAGCGGCTTTGGCGCGCAAGGTGCCTACCGGGACTGGCAAGCAACCACGCCGGTGCTGCACGCGCTCTCCGGCGAGTTGTCGCGCTCCGGCATTCCAGGCCGCGCGCCGCTGCTACCGCCGGGCGATCTGGCGCTGGATGTCGCCTCGCCGCAGGCGGTGTTCGTCATCCTCACCGCCTGCATCAACCGGCTGAAAACCGGACGCGGCGACCTTCTGGATTTTACCCTGCTGGACGCCGCCACCCAGGCGCTCGACCCCGGCTACGGCATCGCCGGCAGCGCCACGGCGGGGGTGCCCGCCAGCAAACTGCCGCGCGGCCGCGCCGAGGCCCGTCACCAGTACCCCATCATCCCCTGCGCCGACGGCTATATGCGGCTCTGCGTGCTGGCGCCGCGCCAGTGGCAGGGCATGTTCGAGTGGATGGGCCGCCCGGAAGAGTTTGCCGATCCGTCCTACAACACGCTGCAAAAGCGCTTCACTTCGCCCACGCTCATCCCCGCCATCGCGCGGTTTTTCGCCGATAAAACGCGTGCCGAGCTGGAGGCGCAGGGGCAGAATTACGGCGTCCCGGCCGCCGCCGTGCTCGACCTGCCCGAGGTGCTGGAAAGCGCGCAGATACGCGCCCGCAGCGTCTTCAAATCCGTGGCCATTGCCCCCGGCGTCACGGCGCCGTTCCCTGACGGGCTGCTGGAAATCGACGGCCACCGCGCCGGGCTGCGCGGTCCCGCCCCGGCGGTGGGCGAACATCAGCAGCAGGTGCCAGCCTCCTGGGCCAAACCCGCGCCCGCGCCCGGCACATGGGAGCTGACAGGCGAGCGCCCCTTGTCTGGCCTGCGCGTGCTGGATTTTGGCGTCATCGTCGTCGGCGCCGAGCAGGGGCGGCTGCTGGCCGACCAGGGCGCCGAAGTCATCAAAATCGAAAACGCGGCCTTCCCCGACGGCAGCCGCCAGACCCGTGACGGCAGCAAAATGTCAGTCACCTTCGCGGCTGGCCACCGCAACAAGCTGGGGCTGGGCCTCAACCTGCGTGACCCCGAGGGCAAGGCGCTGTTCCTGCAACTGGTGGCGCGGAGCGATGTCATCCTCTCCAACTTCAAGCCCGGCACGCTGGAATCCCTTGGCCTGGGCTACGACGCCTTGCGCGCCATCAACCCCAGACTCATCATGGCCGACAGTTCCGCCTTCGGCCCCACCGGCCCCTGGAGCAAGCGCCTTGGCTACGGCCCGCTGGTGCGCGCCTCAGCCGGGCTGACAGCGCAATGGCGCTATCCCGGCGAGCCGGACAGTTTTTCCGACGCCATCACCGTCTACCCAGACCATGTCGCCGGCCGCATCGGTGCCATCGGCGTGCTGGCCCTGCTCATCCGCCGGCTGCGTACCGGCCAGGGCGGCACGGTGAGCGTGGCCCAGGCCGAGGTGATGCTCTCCCACATGGCACCGCAAATCGCCGCCCGCGCGCTGGAGGATGCTGGCGTGCCCTTAAGCGGCGCGCTGGAACACGACGCCCCCTGGGGCGTATTTCCCGCCCAGGGCGATGATGAGTGGTGTGTCATCACCGTGCGCAACGATGCCGACTGGCAGCGCTTCTGCACCACCATCGGCCGCGAGGATTTGCGCCAGGATGCTGCTCTGGCAACGGCGCCAGGCCGGGCGGCACAGCGTGCGCGGATCGACCAGGCGGTGATTGACTGGCTCGCCACCAACTCACCGCATGATGCCATGGCGCAACTGCAGGCGGCCGGTGTTCCAGCGGCGGCGATGCTGCGCGTCTCCGAACTGCCCGCCTTCCCGTATTACGGCGCGCGCGGGTTCTTCCGCGAGGTGCATCACCCGATCATCGCAGCACCCTTCTTCCTGGAAACCGCCCCGGTCCACTCGGAACACCTGCCCGACCCGCCCGAACGCCCGGCACCGCTGATCGGCGAGCACACGGCGCAAATCGCCCGCACGTTGCTTAACCTCCCCGAGGCTGAAATCGCACGGTTGATCGAGACCAAAGTGTTCGAAGTGCCCGAACCTGCCGTCCCAGCCGCATGAACCATAAAGAGGACCGCCCCATGAGCACCGCAGAACAAGCCGTCGTCGTGGCTGTTGAGGACCATGTCCTCACCATCACCATCAATCGCCCGGAAGCGCGCAACTCCATCAACCTCGCGGTGCACATGGGCATCGGCGAGGCGCTGGAGCAGGCCGAGCACGACCCGGACATCTGGGCCGTGATCATCACCGGCACCGGCGACCAGGCGTTTTGTGCCGGCGCGGACCTGAAAGCCCTCTCACGAGGCGAAAAGCTGATGCCCGACGACCCGGCACCGCGCGCCTGGGGTTTTGCCGGTTACGTCAGCCACCACATCAGCAAACCCACCATCGCCGCCGTCAATGGTTTCGCGCTCGGCGGCGGCACGGAAATCATGCTGGCAAGCGATCTTGCCGTTGCCGCGGATACCGCCACGTTTGGCCTGCCCGAGGTCAAGCGCGGCATCTACGCCGGTGCTGGCGGCGCCTTCCGCCTAGCGGCGCAACTGCCGCAAAAACTGGCGATGGAATATCTGCTCACCGGCGAGCCTTTTTCCGCGCAGCGGGCGCTGGAACTCGGGCTGGTAAACGCCGTGGTCCCGGCTGGCGAGGTGCTGGCGGCGGCCCGCAAACTCGCCGCGCGCATCACCGTGAACGCGCCGCTCTCCGTACAGGCCAGCAAACGCATCGCGCTCGGCATGATCGACGGCCATATCGCCCGCGAGGCGGCGGCCTGGGAACAGAGTTGGGCAGAAGGTGCCAAATTGATGCGCTCCGAGGATGCCAAGGAAGGCCCGCGCGCCTTTGCCGAAAAGCGCGCCCCGCAGTGGAAAGCGCGTTGAGGGAAATGACCATGGGCGAAGACGCAAGAAGAATTCCGGTCATCGTCGGCGTTGGCCAGATCAACGACCGCACCGAAGACCCGATGCAGGCGCCGGACTCGCTTGGCCTGATGGAAGCGGCATTGCGCGCGGCGGATGCAGATGCCGGCGGCGGCTGGCTGGCGCGGCTGGATTCGCTGGCGGTGGTCGACCAGATTTCCTTCCGCCAGCTTGGCGATGTTTCCAAACCGCTCGCGGCGGCACTCGGCGCCACCCCGCGCATTTGCGGAAAAACCCGCATGGCCAGCGGCGACAGCCCGATCCTGTTGCTCAACGAGGCAGCCAACCGCATCGGCGCCGGTGAAATCGAAGTGGCGGCGATTGTCGGCGGCGAGGCTTTGCGTACCGCTGCCAAACGCGCCGCACTGGCGCCCGCATCCGGTGGCACGCAGGATGCCGCCCGCGCCATGGCCGCGCGCAAAACCCCGGCCTACCGCCAGCGCTATGGGCTTGTCGCCCCGGTGGATGTGTATCCGCTCTACGAAAACGCCGGCCGCGCCGCCTATGGGCAGAGCCTGGAGGAAGGCCAGATTGAGAGCAGCGAGATCTGGGCACGTTTTTCCCAGATCGCCGCCGCCAATCCCGACGCCTGGATACGCAAGCCCGTTGCCGCCGAGACGATCCGCACCGCCTCGGACGACAACCGCCCCATCGCCTTCCCCTATAACAAGCTCATGGTTGCCAACAGCTCGGTCAACCAGGGCGCGGGGTTCATCGTCACCAGCCTGGCGAATGCGCTGGCGCATGGCGTGCCGGAATCGCGGCTCATCTACGTTGGCCTCGGCGCCGCCGCGCATGAGCCGGAGGATTTTCTCGCGCGCGACAGCTACGGCCATTCCGCCAGCATGGAAGTGTCCCTGCGCCGGACAATGGAATTGAACGCGCTGCGCGTGGACGACCTCGACTATGTGGAGCTCTACAGCTGCTTCCCCTGTGTGCCGAAAATGGCGCGCCGGGTCATCGGCTGGCCGGTCGAAAAACCCGCCACCGTGTTCGGCGGCCTTACTTTTGGCGGCGGCCCCATTGGCAATTACATGAGCCACGCCGTGGTCAGCATGGCCGAAAAACTGCGCGAATCCGGCACGCATGGGCTGCTGTTCGCCAACGGCGGCTATGCCACGCATAACCACAGCATCGTGCTCAGCCGCCAGCCTATTCCCGCCGGCACCTTCCCGCAGGATTTCGATTTCCAGGCGGAGGCGGAAGCCAGGCGCGGCCCGGTGCCGCATCTGGCCGAGGACTACACCGGCCCCGGCGTCATCGAGACCTACACCGTGCTGTATCAGCGAGACGGCTCGCCGCGCTTTGGCGTCATCGTGGCGCGCACACCATCGGGTGAGCGTTTCCTGGCCAAAGTCCCGGCAACGGATGCCGACGCGCTGACGGTGCTGACCAACGGCGCCGTCCAACCCGTCGGTCTGCACGGCACCGCCGTTGCCGGTCCGGATGGCGATGTCCTCTGGCAGGGCCTGAGCTGAAACAAACCCATCAGGGGAGTGAAAATCACATGAACGAGCAAAACATCAGCCGGGTTTTTGCCGCGCAGCGCGCCAACCGCGTGGCACTGAAACGCCGCACGGCGGGCGAGCGAATTGCCGTGTTGCAGCGCCTGCGCGACGAAGTCGTCCGCCGCCAGGTGGATATCGACGAAGCGCTGTTCCAAGACATGCGCCGGGCCAGGCAAGGCGCGCAGAACCGTGAGTATCTGAGCGTGCTCAGCGAGATCGACATGGCGATTGCGGGGTTGCCGGCCTGGATGGAACCTGAACGCATCGAGCCGTCGCCGCATTTCAAAGGCAACGACACCTATGTGCAGTACGAGCCGCGCGGCGTCGTGCTGCTGCTCGGGCCATGGAATTTCCCGTTCTCCCTGGTTCTTGCTCCACTGGTGCCGATCATCGCCGCGGGCAACGCGGTCATCGTCAAACCAAATGAACTGCAGCCCAAGGTATCGCGCCTCGTCGCGGAAATCATCGAGGCAGTCTTCCCGGAAAACGAAGTCGCCGTGTTCGAGGGCGGCATTCCCCTGGCGGAAGCCTTGCAGGAACTACCCTTTGACCACGTCTTCTTCACCGGCAGCCCCGCCATCGGCAAACGCGTGATGGCGGCGGCGGCGAAACACCTGACCACCGTGACGCTGGAGCTTGGCGGCAAATGCCCAGCCATTATCGGCGAAGATTACGATCTGCTGGATGCGGCGGGCAAAATCGTCGCGGCGCGTTTCATCAACGGCGGGCAGCTCTGCCTCTCGGTTGACCACGTCTGGGTGCCCAAGGCCAAGCAGGCGGCGTTGCAGCAGACCATTATCGCCATTATCGAAAAAATGTTTTTCGTCGATGGCAAGCTACAGACTGACCGCCTGCCGCGCATGGTTGACGCCCGCAACTTTGCCCGCGTGCAGGCTTACATCGAGGAAGCACTGGCACGCGGCGCGCAGCTCGTGCGCGGCGGTGAGAGCGATGCCGCTGACCTCACAATCTATCCCACCGTGCTGGCCGACCCGCCGCTCGACTCCCGCATCATGCGCGAGGAAATTTTCGGCCCCGTGCTGCCGGTGCTCGGCTACGATGATATTGCCGAGGCGCTGGCGCAGATCGACAGCACCGGGAAGCCACTGGCGATGTATATCTTCAGCAAGGATCAGGCGTTTGTCGATAATATTCTCGACCAAACCTCATCGGGCGGCGTTACGGTCAACCATGTGCTGATGCATTATGCCGAAAACCGCCTGCCCTTCGGCGGCGTCAACGGCAGCGGCATGGGGCGCTACAAGGGCATTCACGGTTTCCGCGAATTATCCAACGCCCGTTCCATTTTCATGCAGCGCGTGTGATGCCGTGGTGGCGGGGTTTACCCCGCTGCTTTCACAATCCCTGTCCAGGCCGCGAAGGCTTCGATCCGCTGCCAGAAAATCTCCCGCGTGCCGGCAAAATTATGCATGTGGCTCATCCGGGGGCAAATATAGAGATCGATGGATGTGGCTGATTTATAGGCGCGCGGCTCACCTTTTACATCGGCGCAGACGTCGCGTTCACCCATGGCGACCAGCACTGGCACGGTAACCGCCGCAGCCTCTGGCGCCACCGCGCCAGGGGTGAGGCAGCTTTGCGCCACGGCTCCGGGAGTGGTCAGCGAGCCCCAGGGCGGGCACGGCTGTTCTTTCAGTAATTCAGGCTGATGAATGAAAAAGAATCTTTGCAGATCGGCCAGCGCGATCTCCCGGTCAACATCGTCATAGTGGAAGCCCCACACCATCGGGTGCTCGCCCTCAAGCGGAACGGCGCTGGCCATTTTTTGCATATAGGCCCCGACCGCACGCGCGTTCACCACGGTAAGCGGCTGTTGGAGCAGCGTGTCGCGCGGCAGCCACGGGGCGACAATAGGCTCGCTGCCTGGACGCACTGGCGGGTGAGTATGTACCGCGCTGTAGCCGAGCACGCCGATGCCGTCGTAACAATGATAACGGCCTTGCTGAATAATCGTCATGCACCCGCCCATTGACTGGCCGATGCCGATCTTTAAAGGGTCAATAATTGGCGGGAAGCCGGCTTCAATTTCGCCTGCCGCAAGTCGGCGCAGAACCTCGGTTTCAGCCCCCATATTGCCCGCGGCGACGGCCGTGTAGTCAAGTTTCCCGGCGGCGTGAAGGCTCGACCCGCCGACGCCAAGATGATCGACGGAAACAAAAATCCAGCCGCGCGCCGCGTGCCAATCTGCTTGCGCGCCTCGCGCCGGGCCGGGCAGATCGACGGTATAATAGCCGCGCGAATAGCCGCCGCCGGGCTTGGCAAAGCAGACAACCGGCGTATGGGCCATTGCGGCGGGATCGGGCAACGTTACCGTGAGCGCGACATGCGCCGCTTCGCCCAAATCCACCGCTGCTGTTACGTCGATAAGCAGTTCGATCGCCTTGGCCATTTATGTGTCTCCTGCCTCGCGCCAACTATGGCGCGGCTCGTAGCCAATGAGTTGTTTGGCCCGCGCGGAAGACAGCAGCGAGGCATTGCCCTCCAGCGGGCCACGGACCGGCACGCCGGGAAAATGCGTGGCCATAAGCTCCGCCGAGGCATGGCTGACAATACTGTCCGCCGCCGCGATGATCATTTTCTGGTGCCCGCGCAAATCGGCTTCCAGCGCCAGGCGGCAGGCTTCTGCGGCATCACGCGCATCGACATAACTCCACAAATTGAACTTGCGGATCGCCGGCTTGCGCTCCACCGCATCGCGCTGCGCATAATCCGCCGCCTCGAAAACATTGGAGAAGCGCAGTGAGACAATGGTGAGTGCCGGATTCCAGCGCGTGAATTCCGCTGCCATGCTCTCGCCGAGTTTTTTGGAAAGCCCATAGGACCATTCCGGCCGGTCGGGGTGTTCCTCGGTCAGCGGTGCGAAATCCGGCGGGGTGGAAAAGGGGAGGCCGAGGATGGTCTCGCTGGAGGCCCAGACGACGCGCTTGATCCCCAGCCGCGCGGCAGCGGAAAATACGTTGTAGGTGGAGATCGTGTTGGTCGCAAAAGTTTTTTGGTCGGTGGCCAGCCCCGGCATGGGAATGCCCGCGAGGTGGAGGATGGCATCCGGTACTCCGCCCATGGTGTCCCCGCCGGAAAACGCGCCCAGCACCTCACCAAAATCCGTGCAATCGCAAGCCAGTGTGCGCACGCCGCCAGCTGTACCAGCCCTCAGGTCGAGGCCGGTGAGTCTATGCCCCGCCGCCTTCAACACCGGCAGTGCCGCACGGCCGAGCTTCCCGGCGCTGCCGGTCACGATGATCTGCATGTTCAGTTTTCCCCAAGCAGTGACACCTGCCCCTTGAAGCGCGGCATTACGCTCATGCCCACCACCTCATGCGGGATATACGGAGATTCCAACCGCTCGATTTCCGTCGGAGCAAGACGAACGCCGAGCGCCGCCACCGCATCAGTGAGATGGCTCGCCTTGGTGACGCCGACAATCGGCGCGGTGATTTCAGGCTTTTGCAGAAGCCAAGCCAGGGCAACCTGCGCGCGTGGCGTATCGCGTTCACGCGCCACTTCGGCCACCGTCTCCACCACTTTGCGGTCAGGCTCCTGCGTGTGGCTATAAAGCACTTTGGCGAACTGGTCGCTGTCCGAGCGTTGCGTGTGCTCGTTCCAGTCACGCGTCAGCCGGCCGCGCGCCAGCGGGCTCCAGGGGATCACGCCAACGCCCATATCCGCGCACAGCGGCAGCATTTCACGCTCTTCCTCACGGTAGAGCAGGTTCACCTGATTTTGCATCGAGATGAACCGCGTCCAGCCATGCTTGTCCGCCGTATACTGCGCCTTGGAGAATTGCCAGGCCGCCATGGATGACGCGCCAATATAGCGCACCTTGCCGGATTTCACGATGTCATGCAGTGCTTCCATCGTCTCCTCAATCGGCGTCTGGGGGTCCCATCGGTGGATCTGGTAGAGGTCGATATAATCCGTGCCAAGCCGGCGCAGGCTGTTTTCCAGGGCATGGAACAGTGCCTTGCGTGAAAGCCCGCCCGCATTGGGCGCATTGCGCCACGGAATATAGGCTTTGGTCGCAACCACGACCTCATCGCGGTGGGTAAAATCCTTCAACGCGCGGCCGGTGATTTCTTCCGATGTGCCAGCCGAATAGCCATTGGCGGTGTCGAAGAAATTGATCCCCGCCTCAATGGCCTGGCGGATCAGCGGGCGGCTTTCCGCCTCGCTCAACGTCCACTCATGCGGCCCCTTGGCGGCGATGCCAAAACTCATGCAGCCAAGGCAGAGCCGCGATACTTTAAGGCCCGTGTTGCCGAGATTACGATACTCCATGGCAGGCTCCTTTTTTATCCCTCCTTGGGTAGCATCATCGCGATGAACCCGGCAATGCCCGCCTCGCCACCCTGCGGGCGCCATGCCTCAATCGCCTGCTCGGAGCCCGCACAGGTGCCATGGCGCATCCGCCCCTTGTCGTCGAAAAAGCGGTCAACGATTCCCCGCGTGGCTTCCTCGATTTCGATCGGCTGAAAATTGCTTTGCAGGAACAGCTCGCGCTGCCGGTTGGCCATCGGCGCATAGGGCGGATACTCAACCGCATGCGCCACGCGCTGCGTCACGGATTCCCTGTTGATCCCGGTGCGCACGGCGCCCGGCATGATTTCCAGGATTTTGATGCCAAACGGCGCCAGCTCACAGCACAAGGTTTCGGAGAATGCCGCCATCGCCCCCTTGGTCGCGCGGTAGGGTGCCAGGAAGGGGATGGGACTGGTAAGCGAGCTGGAATTGATGTTGCAAATCAGCCCCTTGCGGTTTTCGCGCATGATGGGAATCGCCCGCCGCGTGAGTTCGACATGGCCAAGAAAATTCACCTCGAAATAAAGCCGCCATTCATCGAGCGGTATCTCCTCGACGGGGAGGTTCTTCAATCGGATCCCGGCATTATTCACAAGTACCTGCAAATCGGGGGGAAACGCGAAATCACCTGGTTTGGTGATATCCAGCACCTGAATGTCCAGCGTCCCCGGCAGACCGGTGGCGGCACTTTCCAGCGCTGCCCGCTGCCCTTCCTCCAGGATAAGTGCCAGCACTCTATGCCCGCGCCGCACGCATTCCAGCGAAATGCCATAGCCCAGCCCGCCACCAGCCCCGCTGACCGCGATCGTTCCGTCGATTTGCATTGTCCGTCTCCCGGCGTTCTCAGATTATAACGCGCGGACCAGGAAGGTTCGCGTTGTAGGTATGTTCGTTGAGCTTCACCGCGACAGGAATTCGCAGCCGCTCGAACGGCATCGCGCGATCGAGGCGGCTGCTCACATAGGTGGCGTTACCTTCAGGTTCCACCCGCCATTCGCGCCCATCGACCAGCAAGCCGCCGCCATGGCGCGTCTCCAGCGCCGTCACCGGGCCAAGATCGAGCCAGCGCCGCAGATCAATCCCTGGCGCATTCTGCAGCCGTGCGTAGACATCGGGCTTGGCCCACACAATCTTGCCGCGGAACAGCAGCGCCGCATCGAAACCGGTGACGGCTATGGCATCCAGCGCCGTGCCGCAAACCGGCGCGATCACGGCTACGTCGAAGCGCCGCAGTGTTGCCTCGGTGCGCGCGCCGTCATATGGGCTGGCCTCGGCGTTGCAGACAATCAGCCCCATTTTGATCAATGCCCGCTCGAACGGCAACATAGTGGCCGCCTCCGCCAGCGTGGCGATGATCAGTGCCTTGCGGCCGCGCGCGACATCTTCCTCGCGGATAACCCGCGCAAAAAACTCCTCGGCGCGCTGGCATTCCCTGGCTCCCACGGGCAGCAGATGCGGTGCGCCGCCCAACATGTAGCGGGCGATATAACTCGCTGGTGTGGATGTCGCGTTCATTGCTTGGTCACCCTCGGGATTTTTTGTGGCGGTCCGAGTTTCAGCAACTCTGCATTGCTGACGAGCTCAACACGCACAGACACCTCGAAAGCGGTTCCCAACTCGGCGGTGAGCCGCGCGGCCAGTTCGCTTGCGTCCGCCGTGGCTTCCGGGTCGTAGCCGGCGCGCACATGCAGCACCTCCATCTCCGGCTTTGGGCGCACGATCTGGAACAGGCTGGCCCGCGTTTCCCTATGCCGTTCCACAAGTTTCTGGATGTCACGTGGCAGCACCGGCTTGCCCTGCACCGTGGTGCGGTCCCCTTTGCGCCCAACGGGCCAGATGCGGACATGCGTGCGTCCGCAGACACACGGCGCGCGGTTCACGCGCACCAGGTCTTCAGTGCGGTAACGAATCAACGGCGCCACCGGGTCGGCCAATGATGTCACGGTCAGTTCGCCGAGCTCGCCATCCGAAACCTCGTGGCCAGCATCATCAAGACATTCAACGAGCGCGAGATCCTCCCAGCCGTGCATGCCGTCATGCGCGCTGCATTCGGTCATGCCAGATACATCGCCAAGGGAGCTGTGCTCGAACAGTTCCAGCCCCCAGTCTTTCACCAGCGCGGCAAAGCGCGGCGAGAGCGGCTCGCCGCCGAAGGACGCGCCTTTCACCGAGTTGAATATTTCGCGCGGGTCATCGCCGGTCTTCTCGAAATATTGCTCCAGCGCAATCAGCAGCGGCGTGGAGAGCATGTAGAGCACGCTGGGCCGGTAGGTTTTCAGCGCCTGAATGAGAAACGGCAGTTCAGTTGGATTGTGCGGGATCATGATAGGCGTCAGCCCAGCCGCGTTATAGAAATTGTTGCGGCTCTGCCCGCCGCGGAAGGTGAACATCATATGCACGATATAGTCGCCCGGCCGCCCGCCACTGTGCCACAATTCGCGCAAATGCGAGACCTCGACCGCATTGGTAATCCCGTTGGGCACCGGCGTCGGATCGCCCGTGGTGCCGGAGGTGAAGCCCACGGTCTCCACGGCGGAATCATCAACAATCCTGATGCCGCCGTAAGGATCACCGAAGCGGTCGCGATGCGCGCGGATTGCGTCCTTGTCGATGAACGGCACGCGGGCTTTGAAATCTGCGAGCGAGTTGATGTCCTCCGGGCTCACTCCCGCCGCATCCCATACGCGGCGGATCAGCGCCGAATGCGCATAGACACGCGGCAACAACTCTTCCAGCCGCCGCGTCTGCAACGCCTCAATCTCATGGCGTGGCATGGTCTCCGCATGCGGGTCGAAATGATCCGGCGCGCGCAGGGTGAAGGATTTTATTTCGGCGGCCTCTACCATGTACCACCGTCCACCCGCAGCATCGTGCCGGTCGTGTAGCTGGAAGCGGGGCTAGCCAGATACAGCGCGGAGGTGACGACCTCATGCGGCTGCCCCGGCCGGCGCAGCGCGTTGGACGACGTCACGCGCTGCTCTTGTGTCCAGGATTTGGCTATATCGGTGAGGAACGGCCCGGCGGAAAGCGTGTTCACCCGCACTTTCGGCCCGTATTCATGCGCGAAGGACAAGGTCATCGCATTCAGCGCCGCTTTGGAGCAGCCATAGGGCACCACGCCAGGCAGCGGTATGCTGCCACCCGTGGAGGAGACGTTGATGATCACGCCGCCATCGCCATCGGCCATGCGCTTGGCAACCAAGGCTGCGAGGCGGAACGGGCCTTTGAAGTTGAGGCCGACCACCTTGTCGAACAATTCCTCCGTCACCTCATGGCTCGGCGCCGCTGGGCCCATGCCGGCGTTGTTCACCAGAATATCGACGCGGCCAAATTCAGCATAGGCAACCTCCGCCAGCCGTCCCGCATCCTCCCATTTGCCCAGATGCGCCGCCACGGCGAGCGCGCGGCGCCCAAGTGTGCGCACTTCTGCCGCCGCCGCTTCGCAGGCATCCAGCTTACGGCTGGAAATAATCACATCCGCGCCATGGCTGGCGAAGGCGCGCACCATCTCCAGCCCCAACCCGCGGCTCCCGCCGGTGACCAGCGCCACTTTGCCGGAAAGGTCAAACAATGGGTCGATCATGCCGCCACCTCCGGCGCATCCAGGATATGCGCATAGCGTTTCCGCGCGGCTTCGCGCTTGGGCAAAATATGCTCGCTGGGGAATAACCCGCTAGCCGGCTGCACATTCTTCAGGAACGCTTTCGCCACCTGCGCCTTGTGTACCTCGCTTGGCCCATCAGCCAGCGCCAGTTGCGGCACGGCCATCCACATCGCGGCCAGCGGCGTCTCATGCGTCGCACCAAGCGAGCCGTGCAGATGCAGCGCGCGCTGCACGATATCATGGTACACTTTCGCCATCGTCACCTTGCACATCGCGATGTGCGTACGCGCCGCGCCATGCGGCTGGGTGTCGATAATCCAGGCGGTCTTCAACACCAGCAGCCGGAACTGTTCCAGATCAATTGCAGAATCTGCAATGAAACCCTGCACGAATTGATGATCCGCCAGCCGCTTGCCCTGCGTGCAGCGCGAGACGGCGCGTTCCAGCATCATCTCAAACGCGCGATTGCACTGGCCGACGGTGCGCATGGCATGATGCACCCGCCCGCCGCCAAGCCGCGCCTGCGCCACCTTGAATCCTTCGCCCTGGCCACCCAGCATCGCATCCAGCGGCACACGCACATCCTCGTAGCGCACATAGCCGTGGATGCCGGAGTCCAGCTCCTCAACTTCTTCCATCGCCACCACATTACGGATGATCTTGATGCCATGTGTTTCAGCAGGCACCATGAACATCGAGAAACGCGCATGCGCCGGCGCTTCCGGGTTGGTCATGGCGATGACGATGAAGAATGCGGCGTGGCGGGCGTTGGAGGAGAACCATTTCTCGCCGCTGATCACCCATTCATCCCCCTCGCGCCGCGCGGCACAGATGAACTCTTTCGGGTCCGCGCCAGCCTGCGGCTCGGTCATGGAAAAGCAGGAGACGATGTCCCCATCCAACAGCGGCTGCAAATAGCGGCGCTTCTGCTCCTCAGTGCCGAACATGGCGAGGATTTCCGCATTGCCGGTGTCGGGCGCCGCGGTGCCGAACACGGTAGGCGCCCAATAGGAGCGGCCGATGATCTCATTCATCAGGGCCAGCTTCAACTGCCCATAACCCGGCCCGCCCAGCTCGGGGCCCAGATGGCACGCCCACAACCCCTTCGCCTTAACCTGCGCCTGCAACGGCTTCAGTATGGCACGGGATTTTTTGTTCTTGGTGTCATACGGGTCGCCGCCATGGGTGAACAGCAGGTCCAGCGGTTCCACCTCGGTGCGGATGAATTCCTTCATCCAATCCAGTTTTTCCTGAAACGCCCCATCGGCCGAGAAATCGAACATTTGTTTCCTCCAAGAATTTTTTTAAGCGATTTTTGCAAATGCGGCCGCGCGCGCCAGCATGTTGGGAACTTCCGTCTCCATTGCCTTGTGCGCCGGATGCGAGGACTCACCCTTGAGGTGGCGGAAATACCACCCCTCCATGATGACCGCGAGCTTGAACAGCGCCAGCGCCATGTAGAAGGGCAGGGCGCGCACATCGAGCCCGGTTTTCGCCGCATAGCGCGCCGCCATTTCTGCCCGCGGCGGAAAGCCCGCCCAGTCGACATAGGTTGCATGCGTGGTGCCTTCGCCGGGTTCCTGCCAGCCTGCCAGCACCCAGCCGAGGTCGAGCAGCGGGTCACCGATGGTGGCGGATTCCCAGTCAACAATCGCGGCCAGTTTCGGCGGCAGCTCTGGCGCGAACATCACGTTGATGAACTGATAGTCGCCATGGATCAGCGCTGCGCGCTGCATCACCGGCGTATTTTCGCGCAACCAGACGCAGATTTCATCCAGGTATTTCAAATCCCGTGAGCGCGCGCGCTCCAACTGGCTGAGCCAGCGGTCGACCTGACGTTCCAGGAAATTATCGGGCTTGCCAAAACCGATGAGTCCCAGCGCCTGCCAGTCGGCGTTGGAAACCGTGGCAATGCCATCGATCAATTCCTCCGCCATGGCACGCTTGGCCTCGGGCGTTGAAAAGCCTTCAGGAAACGGCGCCTGCGGGGAAAACCCCTCCACCCATTCCATCAGCGCGAAGGGCACGCCAAGCACAGCGTCATCCTCGCAAGCCGCCACCAGGCGCGGATGCGCAATCTCACTGCGCCCAAGCGCCTTCAGCAACGTCAGCTCGCGGCGCATGTTGTTGGAGGTCGGGTCGTTCTTCACCGAAGGCGGGCGGCGCAGCGCATAGGTTTTCCCGGCACGTTGCACGCGGTAGATCACGTTGCTCGCGCCACCCTTTATCTGCTTGACATCAACCGCTGCCGGGCCCCCCGGCAGCACCGTGTCCAGCCATTGGCTGAGTTTCCCGACGTCAATCGCCATCTCGTTCATGTTACGCTCTCTGCGGCAGTGTTGTTGCGGATGTTGCCTTCAATGGCCTCGCGGATGGCGCGCAGCCCGGCCACGGTGCGGGCGATCAACGCCTCGTCCAGCCCCTCCGTCAGCTTTGCTGCCACCGCCAGCCCTCGCGCGTCCGCCTCGGCTTTCAGCGCCTGGCCGGCGCTGGTGGGGACCAGCAATTTGGCGCGCTTGTGGTCGGCATTCTCCCGCGACGCGACCAGACCACGGTCAGCGAGTGTATCGGCGGCTCGTTGGATCACCTGCCGGGGATGCCCCAGGCTGCGCCCGATCTGGGGTACTGTGGGCGGATGCGCGGCGCCGGTGACAGCGCTCAGCACCACCATCTCAAGTTCAGAGAGACCATGCCGCTCGCGTATTTCACGGAAGGCGGCAACCGTGCGGCCGCGCGTGCGGGCAAGTTCGTCGATAAGGGCGATGAGGTGGCGGGAGCGGTCCATCATGACCAAAAAGTGTCATAATGGAACGGTGGTGTCAATTAAAAAATAATTGGCAGCCAACCTGGTGGTCCCTACAGCGGCAGCGTCACGATGACCTTTCCAGGACCCACGGACACGCCATTGCGATTCTCGGACCACATGCGCAGCTCAACCAGCCCCGCGTCCCCCTCGCGCCATTTGCGTTCCACGGTGCCGTAAACCGTCACGGTATCGCCCACCGTATTGAATGAACTCATGCGAAACGCCTTGAGCGCCTTGATGGTCCCGGCCAGGCCGATGTAGCCGCGCACGCATTTTTCCCACATGCCCTGCAGGAACAGCGTATTCGCATACATCTCCGGCGCGCCGGTACTTTTTGCATGTTCGCTGTTGTGGTGGATGGCGTTGAAATCCCGGTTTGCACCGGCTGCCATCACCAGACGGTACACGCTTAACGGAAAGCGGCTGGGTTCCAACGCCTCGCCGATCACCACATCTTCCCAGCGGCGCTGTGTCATCCTTTTCCTCCGGCATGCGGTGTGTACAGAAACAGCCCGCTCGCGATCCGTGCGAGAATTTCGCCCCCAAGCGTTACGATCTCGGTCTCGGTCTTGATGAAGGCGCCTTTGCCGACGCGCGTTTCTTTCACATCGCAGGCCGTAAGTTTGTTGCCGCGGCGCGTCACGCGCTCTCCTAGCACGGCGGGGCGTAGAAATTCGATATCGATATCGGTGGCAAAATAGCCGGTGAACGGCGGGAAGAACGCCGGAAAGCGCGGCTTGGCGGCACTTCGCTCCGGCTGGGCGTCGCGCGCCTCGCTGGTGAAGAGCGGCGGGGCGCCGGGTGTCTACATTGGCGGCATCGTGTAGGTGAGCGTCGCCGTATAGGGCGCGATGATGTCCGCATAGCCATGCGCGCGGGCAATTTCCGCATCGTAATGCAGGGCGCAATCGAATTCGAGCGGTTCAAGGTAGCGCCGCAAGGTTCCGGCCTCGATGGCATCCACTGGCTGGCGCAGCGTTTCACTGCCGATATCCTGGCCGATTGCATCAATCACGGGTTGCCAGGCGGTCTTCCAGTCATCACTCATCGAGAGGTTCCTTCAACTCAACACGTTGGTTGCGCGCAGGCGCGAAATCCGCTCGTCATCGTGCCCAAGAATCTGCCGCAACACATATTCATTGTCGCGGCCATAAGCCGGGGCGGTCCGGCGATACGCGGCTGGCGTGGCCGAGAGCATGAAGCGCGACGCTTCAATGAGACTCTTGCCGCCACGCTCGTGTTTCAGCCAAACGAAATGTCCGCGGCTTGCCAGTTGCGCGTCACTCATCATGTCGGTGCTATTGGCAACGACATGTGCGGGAATCCCTAGTCCCTGCAAGGCAGCCTCGAGAGCTTCCGGGCTTTGCCCTGCCGTCCAGGCGCCGATGATCGCCTCCAACTGGTCCTCTCCGGCCTTGCGCCCGGCCAGGGTAACAAAATCGGGCAGTTTGGCCTCACCGCCAACAGTCCGGGCCAGCAGGCTCCATTCGGCATCATCGCGCACCGCCAGCGCAATCCAGCGATCCTCGCCCAGGGCCGGAAATACCCCGTGCGGCGCCATCTGCGGATCGCGGTTGCCCATCGCCGAGGTAATTCTGCCGGTTGCGGCGAAATCCGCGATCGCGGGAGCAAGAAACTGCATGCCGGCCTCGGCCTGTGACACATCGATCCAGCAGCCTTGTCCCTTATCTCCGCGATGATCAAGCGCCGCGAGCAGGGCCGCCAGCGCAAACCGTGGCCCGACAAAATCCGTGTAGGGGCCGAACGGGCCGATCGGCAGTGCGTCAGGCCAGCCCACGATATTCTGGAATCCAGAGACCGCCGCACCGATATTGCCAAACCCCGCGAAGGCCACATAAGGGCCGCTTTGTCCCATCAGCGAGGTACTCAGCATCACCAGGTGGGGGTTGATCGCGCGTAGAGTTTCATAGCCCAGCCCCCAGCGCTGCATCTGTCCCGGCGCGAAACTCTCGACCAGCACGTCCGCCCAGGTGACGAGGTCACGTACGATTGCCTGCGCTTCCTCTTGCGCCAAATCCAATTCCAGACCCAGCTTGCCGGCATTGTACGTTTCATAAAGCGCCGAATGTTCACGATCGAGCTTGCCGTCCGGAAAGGGGCCCATCAGCCGCGCCGTATCCACGCGCTTGGCCGATTCAATGCGGATCACGGTGGCACCGTAATCCGCCAGCACGCGCCCGATGGCGGGGCCGGCCACAACCCACGCCAGGTCCACGACTTTCAAGCCATCAAAAGGCGCCGTAACAGGCCGTGAAACGGCCGGGGCCGGCCAGGGGCAGGCAGCCAGACCGGTCAAAATGTCATTGTCCTGGCCCAGTGCGGGCGCCTGCGCGAGCGGCGTGAAGCCCTCCGCGATTCCCAGGGCAAAATCTCCGGGTAGAATACGCTCATGGCCCCTGTCATTGACTGTCTGGAAGAAACCGCGTGCACGGTGGTGCGGGCTATTGACCAGGTCCTCCATGGTATAAATCGGCGCGAGTAAAATCTTGCGCCGCATCGCCTCGCCAATGATCTCCGCCTTGCGCCTGGTGGAAAGGAAAGCAGCGGTCGCCTCACGCGCTTCTTCCATGTCCTCTTCAGTAATCAGGCCATCGGTTATCGCCTTGGGAATGGTGATCCAGTCCCAGCTCTGTAGTTTTTCGGGCAACATGCCTTCCTCGCGCATCCAGGCGAAGAAATTATTCGTCTTGCCGCCAGAGGCCGGCCCCATGCCAAGATGCATCTCCACCAGACCATCGACGATTCGCCATTTCGACCGGCGGGTGCGTGCGCCGCTTCCGCTGAGATCAAGTGTCTTTTTCGTTTCCGGTTGTTTTGAGAACGCGCCAAAACTGAAATTTTCATGCCCGAGTGCCGAGGCAACAATGCTGGAAAGTGTGGTCTGCGTCACGCTCTGCTGCACCGAGACATCCACATGCTGGCCCAGGCCGTCGCGCAGCCGCGCATGATGCGCCACCAGCGCGCCGTTCACCGCATCGGCCGCCGCATGCAACCACGCCTACGGCAGGCTGATGCGCAGCGGTGGGCGGCTACCGTCGCGGCTGGGGTGCAACGGGCCACCGGCCGCCCATAAAATCAGGTCGCTCTCCTGCCACGCCGCTTTTGGCCCGGTACTGCCAAACGGGGTGATAGAGACATGGATCAGGCGCGGGGTGAGCTTTTGCAGCTCCGCATACCCAAGGCCCAGAGCCGCAAGCGAGCCAGGTGTTTCCGATTCAAGGAAAAAATCAGCCGTGGCCACCAGCCGCCGCAACGCATCCTGCCCCTCCGGCCTGGCAAGATCCAGCGTCACCGAGCGTTTGCCCGCGGCATAGCATTACAGTTGCACTTTAGATTTAAAATGTGCCTGTTGTGCCACGGCTTGATGAGCTCGTCGCCACAGTGACCAAGCTATGACGTAGGCGGGTCGGATACGTTTTTGTGCGAGTCGGTTT